>OCRP01000014.1_pt1 | contig 233160 bp, 265 predicted proteins | sample 1538871 | NCBI WGS metagenome assembly OCRP01 (sample SAMN04571731, study PRJEB22368) | human gut metagenome | biome: human gut; material: stool | host: Homo sapiens | place: Luxembourg | collected 2012-09-20 | reverse complement strand
AGAGTGCAGAAACATGATTGCAGCGTATCAGCGCATTTCAAGGGCTGATGGCGATTTGGGCAAAGATGGCAAGGATAAGAGCAACAGCATTGAGAACCAGAAAGAACTAATCCAACGGTATATCTCCTGCAAAGAAAGTCTGCAAAATGTGCCTGTGATGGATTTTGTAGATGATGGCTACACAGGCAGCAATTTTGACAGACCTGGATTCCAGCAGATGATGGATGGTGTACGCAATGGCAAGATTGATACCATCATCGTGAAAGACCTTTCCCGATTTGGCCGTGATTATATCGGTGTGGGTGAGTACATGGAGCAGATTTTTCCCCTGCTGGGTGTCCGGCTCATTGCCATCAATGATAACTATGACAGCAATAATTATAAAGGTACAACGCTGGGCATGGATGTGATTGTCAGTAATCTGGTAAATACCATGTACTGCCGGGATGCAGGAAAGAAACTGCGGACTGCCAATCAGGTCAAGTGGCGTAAAGGCATCACAACGGCATCTGCTGCACCGTTCGGCTATCAGTTCGACCCGGACAAAAAGGGCGCATTTATCATCGACCCGCCAGCAGCAAAAATCGTGCGGCGTATTTTCGACCTTGCGATTCTGGGGTTAGGTACAAGAGAGATAGCAATGATGCTCAATGACGAAAATGTTCCTGTGCCGAGCGTATATAACAAAGAAAATAAGGCGTATGGCAAGGAAACGACCTATACTATAGCTCCTGTGATCTTATGGGATAGTTCTCGCGTTTGGAAAATCCTCACGGCGTATGTGTACACCGGGGCGATGGTTTTGGGCAAAACCAAAACTCTGATTTCTGGCAAAAGCATTGTCCGAACAGTCCCCAAAGGACAGCAGTTTATTACAGAGGGAACCCATGAAGCAATCGTCGGCCGGGAAGAATTTGAAAAGGCGCAGCTTGTCATAAAGAGCAACAGCCATAAAGTGTTGATGGGCGGTGTGGACTTCCCACTGAAAGGAAAAGTCCGCTGCGGAAATTGCAGGCGAGTGATGGCGCACAATTTCAAACAGGCTGTTCCAACATTCTGGTGCAGAGAAGGACTGGAACTTGTGGGGCAAACTCAATGTACATCCGAAGTCTTTCAGGTCAGTGACATTGAAAATGCGGTTTTTCAAGCACTTAAAAAGGAACTCTCCCTGCTTGATGTCCTCTATGGAGATATTCAAAAGGAAGAACAAGGATTGAAGGAAGCCCACAAAAAGGCAAGCCGCCGCAAAATTCTGATGGAGCAGAAACTAAAAAATCTAAAAGGGGAGAAAATGCGGATGTATGAGGAATATGCAGCAGGAACGCTCTCACTGGATACTTATAAGCAGAAAAAGCAGGAATGTGATAGACGAATTTCAGAGGTGCAAGAGCAAATTGAACAGTCCAAAGCGGAAGAATCCACTAAGAGCGTTGTGCCGGGAACTGTGCGCGCAGCGGCAGAGCAGGCAGAAAACTTTTTGAATGGCACTAGGCTTACGGCAAGTATGGTGTCGGCGTTCATTGAAAATGTCTTTGTATATGATGGCGGGCGCATTGTGGTACGGTTCAAATATGAGCAGAGCATCCAGAATGCTGTAAAAGCACTACACACAGACTGAATTTCAAAAAAGGCTGCGTTGCCCATGTTGTAACATCAAAGAGTATGTTATAATATGGGCAACAAAACAGCCGGAAAGAGGACATTATGAAAGCAATTCGATGGCTGTTAAAATTGGTGCTGGTGATTATGACCTTGCCACTGATCCTTGCTGTGTGGCTGATAAAGTGGTTTGTAGTATTCCTGCATCATTGTTCGGCATGGATTTTCTATTTGCTGGGTAGTGTGCTATTGGCAACGGCGATTCTTTCGTACCTCATGCAGCAGTCGCAGGGGATGGAAGCACTTCAAATGCTGATTGGTGGATTTGTGATTTTTATGATACCGCAGGTGGTCGGCGGCGTGGTGGTACTTCTGGAACTGGCGGCAGTAATGCTTCGGCAGATATGGTACATATAAAATAGGGAGGCGTACAGACAGTGAAATTGGTGGCGATTCATCATGTGGCAATTATCGTTTCTGACTACGAAAAAGCGAGAGACTTTTATGTGAACAAGCTGGGCTTTGCAGTTGTGAGAGAAAACTTCCGCAAGGAGCGGAACGACTGGAAACTGGATTTGCGTGTCGGTGATGGAGCCGATGCGATTGAACTGGAGATTTTTGCAGAACTGAACCCGCCCAAGCGTGTAAACAGGCCGGAAGCCTGTGGTCTGCGGCATCTGGCGTTCCGGGTAGATGATGTGGAAACTACCGTGGCAGAACTTGCACAGATGGGAATTGAATGTGAACCGATTCGATTGGATAGTTGCACCCAAAAGAAAATGACTTTTTTCTTTGACCCGGATGGATTGCCCTTGGAATTGCACGAATAAATCATACAAAATAGTAAGGATGCTATGTGATAGGGTAGGAGTTATAAAATGGTTGATGTTGAAAAATGCCCTTATATTGAATATAAAATTCAAGGAATAAGTGGAATCGTTGCAAAAGAAGAAAAATCATTTTGCGTAAAAGACGATTTAATAATACAAATCGAATTAAAGCAAGAAGGACTGGAAATTACTGGGCTGAAAGTACTATTAAAAGAAGATAGTGTAATCGACGAACAAGTAAAGCAGACAATCAGACGGAAAATTGAGCGTTTTTTGGTGAACTTATATGGAAATCCGAATGTCTATGTGTCTAAATTTTCTATGGGAATATTGCAGATTTTCAATCCCAATAGCAAGAAAGCTCAATATGAGTTCAGTAGTACACTGGTGATTTCTGCTGAATGTTCGTGTGCAATACAGTGCAATGCTGATTATTTTAAGGAAATGTATGAAAAACAAGTTCCAGAGGATAAAGCAGACGAAGTTTATCCTTTGCTTTTTAGCACGATGCGTATTGATGATATTTTTGTTCGATATTTGATGCAATATGAAATTCTTTTAGGGCAAGTAACGAATGAACACACACAGAAGGAAGTCACTGATTACATAAAAAAAGTGTATAATCCGGCCAATAAAGATAGACAGATAGGCTTTCAACTAACGAGAAGGCCAAGAAGAAAGTATAAAGAAGATGATCTTACCTACAATAGAAATCTACTGGGACATGGTGATATAGAAAAAGCTGTTTCAGAGGAGAAAATAAGACAATTAAGCAGAAGTATAATGGATGTGCTCTGGTTTTCACTATGGAATAAGGCCGAATGATAAAAGTAATGCCCGTCTGGGGGAGAGGATTCGCAAATCTTCTCCCCCAGGCGGGCATTTCATTCCGCAGGAATGTGAAAGTTACAGGCTCAGCGTTTCTATCCATGCAGACAGGTCGGCTTTGCTGGAATAGGAGTTGAACACCTTACCATGCAGCAACTTTGCACCGGGGCAGCTCGGCGCAAGTTTTTCATTGGTCTTACCCATGCCGCTGCCGCCGGAGGTGGCAAAGGGAATAATCGTTTTACCTTTCAGATTGTAGCTTTCCAGAAATGTATTGATGATGGTGGGAGCAACATACCACCAGATAGGGAAACCGACAAAGATGGTGTCATACTCGTCCATGTTATCGCGTTTGGTGGCGATGGCAGGGCGAGAGTTCGGATCGCTCATTTCGATGGTGCTGCGGGATTTCTTGTCCATCCAGTTTAGATCGGCCTTGGTATAAGGAACTTCCGGCTGAATCTCAAAAATGTCTGCACCGATGGCATCTGCCAGATTTTCAGCAACTTTTGCGGTAACACCGCTGGCAGAAAAATAGGCGACAAGTCTTTTGTTCATGGCAATGCACTCCCTCTTGATGATTTTGTATAGGATAAGTATAGCACGGTAGGGGAGCAGCATCAAGCGGTTGCCCATGATATAACATCAACGACAATGTTATATTATGGACAACTGTTCGTAAAAATTTAAGGATTTTGAGGGAGTTGTACAGCTTGATATGAGGAGCGATTTATGGTAAGATGAAAGTACAATAAGAGCTTATACGCTCTTGTTGAATCTACTGCGAGGAAGTGAATGCCGATGGAAAAGCAAAACACGGTAGAAAATCAGCTTGCCCACATGATAACTCAGACAGAGTTTGATTCGGACTATGATAAGACCGCCAAAAAGCTGCTGGCGAACAAACAGATTTTGGCGCAGATTATGAAGGGCTGCGTAGATGAATACAGTGAATGTTCCGTAGACGAAATTGCTGAAAAGTATATTGAGGGAACCCCAGAGGTTGGCACGGTTGGCGTTCACGTTGATGATACAAACAGACCTCCGAAAGTTCCTGAAGTAATAACTGGAAGCAACAATGAGGATTCTACGCTGACTGAGGGAACGGTGCGTTATGATGTTCGCTTTGATGCGATTGCTCCGACAGCAGCGAATGATGCAGCACAGCAGGATGTGATTCGTCTTATTATCAATGTGGAAGCGCAGACTGCTTTTAATCCGGGATACCCACTGACAAAACGTGCAATCTATTATTGCAGCAGAATGATTTCTGCACAGCACGGGCCGATATTCAAAAAGTCTGAGTATGGAAAAATCCGAAAAGTGTATTCTATATGGGTTTGTACAAAACCGTCCGATGAATTTCAGAATACGCTTACGCGGTATTCGATTCGACCAGAACAATTGATTGGAAACGCTGCCGAGAAATCAGAAAATTATGATCTGATGAGCGTGGTAACGATTTGTCTGGGAAAACCTGATACAGAAAACTATACAGGCATTTTGAAGTTTCTGGATGTGCTGCTTTCTTCGTCAAGAGCAGCTACGGAGAAAAAGAAAATTCTCGAAGAAGAGTTTGGCGTTGCAATGAGCGAAGAACTGGAAAGAGAGGTGCTTATTATGTGCAATCTTAGTCAAGGTGTCAAGGCCGAAGGCAGAGAAGAAGGCATTGGTATCGGTGAAATGCGAATGCTGATTAAGCAGGTGAGAAAAGGCCGCGTGACGGTTGAAGAAGCTGCTGAAGATGCTGAAATGACGGTTGAAGAATTTAAGAAAGTAATGGAAAATACCCCGCTGCAGGCTGTATAAAGCGGAAATTATATAGAGCATTAGAAATATTAGCCCTACAAGGCATTAATTGGTTTGCAACTGATTGAAGCCTTGTGGGGCTTATGTATAACCACGTATAAATAGTATTGTGAGGAAAATAGAATGAACAACGACCAAGAAATTATTTTAGCTAAAATAAGTGCAGTATATGATAAACCCCCATTTGTGAAAATGGAAACAGGTCAAATGGAGATGATTTTGAAATGCGTGGGGTTGGGAGCATACTACGATAAGTACAGAGAGTATCTTGAACCGTACTGGTATAATGGAAGATTTCAGAATCCTGTTGAATCATATAGAATTTTTGTTGGATTGAATTCAATATTTGAAGATCTATTGAATGAGAGGAAAGGAGATGAAATCATTTCGTTATTGACGGAATTGGGAAATTACATTCCGGGAACTATTTTGTCCGATGAAGCACGTTTTGCAGCTGATTTTAATAAGTTGCGCCAATTATACAACCTGATGGGTTTACAAATCGTTTCAATGGAAGTCGATGAATATTCTTCTAAGTTTCAAGTTGAACCATATTTGAATGAAGGAAATCAGATCATTCAATCTTTTGGAATGGAGCGGTGGCTAAAAAGCAAATATCAGGATGTATATGAAGCCTATGAGAGTGCATTGAATTCGTTTTCTTCTGGAGACCTAGGGGCTGCAATTGAATCATGCAGAACGGCGTTGACGGGAATATTTTCTAAATATAAAGGAGTCCCATTTCAAAAAGCAAAATGGATGCTCGGCATGGCAACATTAACTGGCGACTTCACGGGAACGCAGTCTGCAGATGCTTCCGAGATGACTTCAATAAAAAATGAGATTGAGGCGATGGGAAAAAGAGATATAGCAGATTTTTTTGAAGAAAATTTAGAGGGGTCTTATAAAAAAACAAAGGCTATATACAGCATATATTCCATGTTGTCGGACTACGGAACGCATCGATTAGAGGGAACAGTAGAAGTAGCTAAGAACGAGGATGCACTAATGATGATTAGAATGACTACGGACATTCTTGTTTGGATTTATCAAAAGCATGGTATGAATGAATAACTTTATTGCAGTGTGTTAAAGTGATTATGATACGGGATATTCCAGAGGACGCGGAGGCGATTGATGTGTGCAAAGCTGTTGAGGAAATGATAAACGAGAGCGAAGAACGAGGCGAACTCAGGATGCTTGTGAAGCAGGTGAGAAAAGGCCGCATTACAATCGAGCAGGCTGCCGAGGATGCTAATATGAGCGTAGAGCAGTTCAAGAGAGTAATAGACGACACGCCGTTGCAGGCAGTATAAGACAAATACTATATAGAAGCAGATAAGCCCTACAAGGCTCAATTGGTTCACAAAACCGATTGAAAGCCTTGTGGGGCTTATTTTTTTGCGCCTTTTTCAAATTTATTTGTGAAAAAAGTTGTCCAAGACTTGACATCGGGCGGTCTGCTGGGCGTTTGGGGCAAGTGGGTGAAGCACGCTAAGTATATCTACAACATTCAGGACTTCAACCCGGAGCAGGTGCTGGCGGTTGCCGATGGCAATTGGAATTATGGTATTTGGAAAATCATTCAGTGGATTATTTGAAAATAAAATGTTGGCCACGACTGGAATGATTTCGTATGAGATTTATCTGGTTCATGCTTTTACATTAGGAATGATAAAGCCTTCGGTGGTATCGGTTATTGCTTTTGTGGTCGTCACAGTTACTTTAGCATATGCAACATATTTCACAATAGGAAAAATGAAAAATGGCAAATTTAACAATTATTATCCTCACAAAAAATGAGGAGCAAAACTTAGAAAAGTGCATGTTGTCTACAAAAAAGGGAAAAAAGCAATTTTGGAATGATGTGAAGTTTATTAAAGATTTTGATGCGGCGATAATCTATAACAATTCCCTGAAATATGCTTGATTTTATTAACGCTAATTGCATGGGAAGTTGGTGTGTTTACGGCAATTGCAGGTTTGCCATTTTTTCCGCTGGTAGAGAAGATTGTCGTAAATACTTATTTTTCTGGTGTGGCTTGCAGTATCATTTCCGTTGTTATTATTTATAAATGGCAGGTGTGGTATAGCAAGAGAAAGCTAAAGCAGGATTTTAGATGTAATGAATGTATTGAAGATATATATGATGGTATTGAAGCGGTTTGTAAATATTCACCTTTGATTCCAGAAAAAGAAAAGGGGAACGAGGGTAGTGATTTTACAGAACTTCGCTTGGAAAATGCGCAGAGATATGTTGACTTTTATTTGGAACATAAAGGCGACATATATCTTGGGAATTTGGCGTTATCATACGAAGAAAATGACTTGCTGATTGATTCTATTCAGTCATGTTTCTTCATCAATCTTAACTTCAAGTTACTGGAGATTCTGAATAATGTGAAGAATAGGTTGCTCAATCTTCGTAACAAATATCCTGAAATTGAGGATTTGGAGAAGAAATACAAAGAAACACATAGCGAAGAATTAATGATACAACTGGGAGAAAAGCTGGCCACATACTTTGTGGATGCAAAATTTATGGCGGGATATTGGAAGGGATTATTTGATTATTTGGAGTATGATCCAACGTTCATTAAACGATTTGTGGCAACTTATAACGCACGATACAAATTTGAAGATGACATAAATTTGCCTGTGACGGTGAGAAGTAGCCATATGTTAGAAGTGAAAAGAGAAGTAAAAAGGGCGATTATAAGAGATAAAATTAGAAACTTTTGGGAAAAGTGATGCAAGGAGGACGAGAAGTATGGATCAAGAACTATTCAATCCACAGTCATCCTCTGTCCAGTCTTCCCGTATCCTTTATACGCCATCGTCATTTGCTCGTACATCTCTTCTACATCTGCAAGAAGTAGGTTCGCTGCAGGCAATTCATCCACATACATCTACCCGAACCGACTTGGTGTCCTTTTTGTGTTTTGTGGTTCTATCAGGAAAAGGCAATCTGAAATACGAAGGTGTGGATTATGAACTGGGAGCAGGCGATTGTGTGTTCATCGACTGCCGGAAAGCATACAGTCATTCGACTTCCGATAATCTTTGGTCTCTTCAATGGTGCCACTTCTATTCACCGTCCCTTCCAGCCGTGTATGAGAAATACAAAGAGCGTGGAGGTCGGCCTGTGTTCCACCCGGCGGATATTGAACCGTTCACTACACTTCTGACGGATATCTACGATTTGGCATCATCTTCCGATTACATACGAGATATGCGGATCAATGAGAAGCTGGGAAGTCTATTGACTCTCCTGATGGAACAGTCATGGCATCCAGAGAGTGTGACGGTAAGTCGAAAGAGAATGGAACTGGCAGCTGTGAAGGAGTATTTAGACGAGCATTTTACAGAGAAGCTTACATTGGATGAGTTGGCAGAACACTTCTTTATCAATAAGTTCTACTTATCCAAAATCTTCAAAGAGACTTACGGAACGACGGTCAACAACTATCTGATCTCAAAGCGGATTACCAGAGCCAAGCAGCTGCTTCGCTTCACAGATATGACTGTGGATGAAATAGGCGTTGCGGTCGGCATGGCAGATGCGAACTACTTTAGTCGAATGTTCCGCAAGGTGGAAGGAATCAGTCCAAGGGAGTACAGAAAACAATGGTAGATAAGCCGGAAATAATTGAGACACAACGATTTGAAGATTTCCGTGGGTGGTTGTCGGTGTCAGCGGAGGGATTTCACGTGGTTCAAATCAACCAAGGATTCAGCAAAAAAGCTGGAACGCTGCGTGGACTACACTTCCAAGAGGGAGAGCACGCGCAGGCGAAACTGGTATCCTGCCTGCATGGTTCGATTTTCAATGTGGCCGTGGATATCAGACCGGGAGATACTTTTGGATACGCCTATGGCGAGATTCTTTCCTTTGAAAATCAGAAACAGATGCTAATTCCACGTGGATTTGCACATGGCTATCTGACACTGGAAGAGAACACTCTGATGCAGTGGTGTGTGGATAATGACTTCTGCGGTGACGCAGCCAAGGCGGTTCAGTTTGATGACCCGGATATCAAATGGCAGACAGTGCAGTGGCCGAAAGCTGAGTATATTCTATCGGAAAAAGATAAACGTGCGATGCGTTTCAAAGAATTGATGTAAATGAACGATGACAAATAAAAATCATCTGTTCTGTTTAGGACAATCAGCCATGTGTTCACATGGCTGTGCTGCTCAAATAGGCTACCTCTCCGTGGTGAGCAGCAGGCAACGGATTTTCTGGCTAAAGCATATAAAGCTAAAAGTTTACTTTTGGGGAATAGGAAGAATTATAATGGGAAAGTATTTTGGAACTGATGGCTTCCGCGGAGAAGCCGGTATTGATTTGACCGCCGACCATGCTTACAAGGTTGGTCGCTTCCTCGGCTGGTACTACAACGCACTGCGCGAGCGCAACGGCAACAACGAGCCTGCACGCATCGTCATCGGCAAGGATACCCGCCGCAGCTCCTATATGTTCGAGTACAGTCTGGTTGCCGGTCTGACCGCCTCCGGCGCAGATGCCTACCTGCTGCACGTCACTACTACGCCTTCCGTGGCTTACATTGCTCGTGTGGATGACTTTGACTGCGGCATCATGATTTCCGCAAGCCACAATCCCTACTACGACAACGGCATCAAGCTGATCGATTGCTACGGCGAGAAAATGCCGGAGGAAACCATGCTGCTGGTGGAGGACTACATCGACGACAAGCTCCACGTGTTCGATAAAGACTGGGCGGAGCTGCCCTTTGCCCACCGTGAGCACATCGGCTGCACCGTGGACTATGTGGCAGGTCGTAACCGCTACATGAGCTATCTGATCTCTCTGGGCATCTACTCCTTTAAGGGTGTCAAGGTCGGTCTGGACTGCGCCAACGGCAGCTCTTGGAACATCGCCAAGTCTGTGTTCGATGTGCTGGGCGCAGATACCTACGTCATCAACAACAAGCCGAACGGTCTGAACATCAACAACAATGCCGGTTCTACCCATATCGAGGGCTTGCAGAAGTTCGTGGTGGAGAACGGTCTGGATGTCGGCTTTGCCTTCGACGGCGATGCCGACCGTTGCCTATGCGTGGACGAGAAAGGCAATGTCATCACCGGCGATCATATCTTGTACATCTATGGCTGCTATATGAAGGAACATGGCGAGCTGATGAACAACACCGTGGTCACCACGGTCATGTCCAATTTTGGTCTGTACAAGGCGTTTGACGAGCAGGGCATCGGCTACGCAAAGACCGCTGTGGGCGACAAGTATGTCTACGAGTACATGGCAAAGAACGGCTGCCGTGTCGGTGGTGAGCAGAGCGGTCACATCATCTTTAGCAAGTACGCCAGCACCGGCGACGGCATCCTGACCAGTCTGAAGATGATGGAGGTCATGCTGGCGAAGAAGCTGCCCATGAGCAAGCTGGCTGAGCCTCTGAAGATCTACCCGCAGGTGCTGGAAAACGTTCGTGTGACCGATAAAAAGGCGGCGCAGAACGACCCGGCGGTGCAGGAGGCAGTCAAGGCTGTGGCGGAAGCACTGGGCGATGCCGGTCGTATCCTCGTCCGTGAGTCCGGCACTGAGCCGCTTGTCCGTGTGATGGTGGAGGCCCCCGACCACGACACCTGCCAGAAGTACGTTTCTCAGGTCGTGGAGGTCATCAAGAACAAGGGCTACGCTGTCTGAATGTAGCCTTGATTTAGCATACGGGTTGATGTATATTTCACCGTGCCCTTGAAAACTAATTTTTAAAGGATTATATTTGAGTCGTGGGTAATTCCTCACGGCTTTGCTGCTCAAATCTTCACACACCTCTCCGTGGTGAGCAGCAGGCAACGGTCTTAAGACTGGCTGAGATGTGAAGGAAAAGGTAGGGATTCTACTATGAAGTTATATCATAAAATTTTTAAGAGCCGTGATGATATGTCAGTGTATCTTGAAAATATGGATCCACTTATCTCATATGACGAAGAACTTTTTAATCGTTTAACCAGTGCCCGTAATACGGATGAGCTTCATGATGCAAAGTGCGCTGTTTTGAGAGACTTCCATGATATATATACTTTTGACGCAAGTGATGCGGAATTCCCAGAACCTGTAGGACATTTTGATGACGAGGAAGAAAAGATCAAGTTTATCCGGAAGAAAATATCGCTGCAGGACATAGCTTTCTATCTTGGCAGCGTGTACAAAAAGTACCATTATATAATTTTATCAGACGTATAATAGATTGCCGGAGATCGAATTGAAAAGGCTGACGATAGATTATAACGAGATATACTGAAAAGCAATGGAGGATTACATTGCGGCACTCGTCACTGGGGGACAGCACGCCGTGACAGCCAGTTTCGTATTGCCATCACTAATTGAGCAAGGATTAGGAGTGACACTACAAAATAGAATGCTGTTCAAGTGCATAATGCAGTTGAACGATTTGACGGAAGAAGAAAAGAAAGTAATTGAGCCGTTCTTGCATAATGATAAAGTACTTTTCTATGGGACAGAGAAATTTTCCATGGAAAAGTCATACCAACTCTTTGTGGAAAAAGGTGTCTTAAAGAATGCCCCTGACAATGAAATGATATTGACAGGTTTGGCGCAAAAAGAAAAGAAAAAATTGCCTCGGACGCTGGGCAGATTACTGAATAGCAATTTTGCGAAAGAAGAAATACGCCCGGAATATTTGGAACTTCTGAAAAATTTCTTTGTTGAACTCAATATTAGAAACTGTATCATGCATGGACTGGGAGAAATGTTTGACTATCTTGACATTGGATTGGTAGCCATTATGTTCCAAATGCTGTGGGATATAGTTGAGTGTGAGATATTTAAGAATTAATAGAGAAAATGAGGTGAATTCGACTTGACGATTAAGATCTCGATGAATCGTATATAAATGTCTACTTATCCATAGAATTTTGGCTATTCTGGTGAAGCAGAACATTATATGGCAGCAATGTTATAAAGATTAGGGAGTGTGAAAAAATGTCGTATAAAGCAAGAGTCTTTAGGGTGTTTATTGCATCGCCAAGCGATGTGCTTTTAGAGCGTGAAATCACTCGAAATGTTTTGGAACAGTGGAATAGTATTAACTCTGAGCGAGAGAAAATAGTGCTTGTTCCGATTGGATGGGAAACAAATGCTGCACCGGAAATGGGGAGACCAGCACAAGACTATATTAATATGGACATTTTAGATACATGTGATGTTGTTATTGGCATATTTTGGACAAGGGCTGGTACGCCTACGAGAAATGCAGCGAGTGGTTCAATTGAAGAAATTCTCAGAGAATCGCCGAAGAGACGGATTACTATGCTTTACTTTTCCAATAAACCTATTCCGCCGAGTAGAGTTGATACGGATCAAACCCTTGAATTAATAAAGTTTAAAAACAAGGTAAAAAAACTATCATACTATGATGTGTTTGAGGATGAAAAAGATTTGGAGAGCAAGCTATATCGACACATTCAAGTGAAAGTTAACGAAGGAAAATTTCGTCCTATGTGGGATTCTGATATTATTGCCGCCAGTGAGAATGACGAAGAGCTTGTGAATCAAATAAACAATCATTACCCTCTTGTGGCAGAAAATGTATTAAAAAAGATTATTTATCAGGAGCATTCAGATGCGGTTTGGAATGCGATTACGAAAAAATTGATAAAATCTCCATCACATATGTGTGATGCTTTGATTTTCTTGGCCCGGATTGGAGCGTGTAATAATCTCGTTTTTAGAAATGGATGCGTGGAACTTGCCCAAAAGAGTCAACCGGATTTTTGTACTTTTTTAGATGATTTGAAATCGATTAATAGATATGAGTTCGAGAAACTATATAACAGTGAATTGTTGCAAGATGATGAGTTTAAAAAATATTTAAAACGTATTATTAAACGAGATCAAAAAGTTGAGCAGGAAGATGATTAAGATGGTTAAATATTCTTGTCCAAATAAACTGCAAATCAGAAGGATTCACCTCTGATAAAAATTGCTTGATATATGGCTTAGATAAAGCATTACGTGAGTAAACTTGTATAAACAGTTTCCGCAAATCCGGACAGCATGGTTGCTCATCTGCCGGATTTGCGGTGTTGCCGCACGAGAACATTCGCCTCTCGGTGGTGATCAGCAGGAACTAAAAAATGAAATGAATATGTAAAAAAGTGAAACAAAAAATGGAGTGATAACATTGAGAAAACAAGTTTATATCAGCGCCGATTATTCGGAATCTGACGGTGATAAAGATGTGGTTGATGAACTAAATAAATGGGGAAATGACGATTACCACAGAGTTGATTTTGTTGACATGTCACAAGTGGCATCTGGAAGTGTATCGAAAGAACCCGATTGCCGTATATGTGATTTGAAAGCTGAATTCAACAGTCAGATTAACGCATCTTCGGTTGTGATTTTCGTTGTCGGATACATGACACGCTACAGGACTGCTGGGCAATCTTGTGGCAGAGTGGGTAAAACAACTCAGTGGGAGCCTTATTGTACACCATATAAGCAAAATACGAATGGAACTAGGTTGTGTAAATATGTAAGTACAGTTCCAGCAACGGGGAATAATGTTGGTAGTATAAATAATTATTCTTATCTGAGGCATGAATTTGAACAGGCCGCAATACAAAAGAAAAATATAATTATTCTTTATAACTCGACGAGATATGAAAACGAATGGCTTCCATCGTATATGAGTGACTATAAGAATATTGCCAGACCATTTTGGATAACTAATTACTGGGGACAAAGAGTAGGAGACTATTCATACATAAAAGAGGCATTGGGATTTTGATAAAATTATTTTGTAAAAGCGCAACATGGGCATTTGGAATTATCTCGGTGATATTTGCGTTTGTTCCGGAATCTTTCTTTCATACAATAAGATGGATTCCGGCGCAAGCTGTCCAAAAGAATTTGACCGATAAAGGAATTACAGATGTTGAACTTGACACTATAATTTCAAGAATTGTTTGCTATACGATTGTTTGGATTATAGTGACGTTGATTTATGCTGTTAGGTGTTCGGTAACAATCAAAGGCGATAATTATACGATTAAGGTCAAATATGGCAATTTGCTTAAGGAAACAAATTGTAAGAGAGTAATTAATTTTGATGAATGCTATACGACACATATTGGACCTAATCCAAGTGATATCAAGGCTTCATCAATTTGTGGTCAGTATATTCAAAGTGTGGGAGAAAGTCTCAATATTCAAAATCTTATTGATAATGCAGAGGTAAAACCAGAGGAGTGTGTTTCGAGATTTAATCATTCGCGAAGCTATAAGCCGGGCAGCATCATTGTGAATGGGGATGCGTTACTGTTGGCTTTTGCAACGTTAAATGAGGCAGGACGTGCGAAATTCTTTACTCAAGATGAATATATTGAGTGTTTATCCGAAATGTGGAAACAGATTGAGGTGCATTGTAGTCAGACGGATGTTTGCGTTCCAATACTTGGTTCAGGACTAACGCTCTTTGAAGGTGCATCCTTATCACAGCAAGAGCTGTTGAACATAATGATCTGGTCGTACAAGCTGAGTCCACATAAAATTAAAGCTCCATATAAGCTTCGGATAATATGCAAAAAGAGCGATGGATTCTCATTGAATGAGATTGATGCCTAAACGGGTTTGAAGGAAGTCAGGACCATTAGGTGCCAGACCCTTGGCACTAAACTGTAAACGCAAAATGAACAAAATGTAACTGAAAAGTCGAATGCTGTCGAACACATGCCTGTATTCGACAAAATAAAGCCGTGTGAATTCATACACGGTAGCTGCTCAAATCTTCACACACCTCTCCGTGGTGAGCAGCAGTCAACGTTTATATGGGCGGCTGAGATGTGAAGGAAAATCAAGAGGATAAATAAGAATCATGGAATATATTACTGGCGATTATAAAACGCTAATTGAGAATTGTGTGGCATTTGCGGCGCAGTTTATTTGTATCCCTCAAATAGAGCTGCTTTTTGATGATTGCCCTTCAAACCGATTTCCAACGATGAGCAATGCAGCGGAGAGCTTTGTATATCCGGTTAAAGGAAAAGATGGATACTATCTTCATGGAAGAGTTATATTTAATAGGCCATGGTTTGAAAAAAGTTGGAATGATCATAAGACAGATTTGGAATTTTATATTTTTCATGAACTAAGACATATTCATCAACAAGCATCAATTACCCTGAAAAATCAAAATCAGCCCACTAATGAGCCTTATGAGGAAATCAGTAAATGGGAAAATGGATTTAACAATTATAAGTGTAACGATGGAAGTGCAGAAGCACGAGAAGAAAATATGGCACAGGAAGTGGAACTGGATGCTAATGGATATGGATTGAGTCTGTTAAACTTGTATCATATACGCGATGCGTCGTTTTCCTTTGAATATAGTTTGCCAGAAAAAGCATATAGATTGGCAGATGAACGGTCAAGGCAGTATTATAAAACAAAACCAGAGTTGCGTACATATTTGCAAAAATTGAGAGCAAGGATTTAAGTAGAGAAAAGTAAAGGGGTGAGGAGGCAGAATATGGACCAAGAATTATTATACACAGCCTTTCTTAATCGTACCGCTTCCCTTAACCGATTCGCATTGACCTCTTTGACCTTTTGCATGACTTCAAATAGTCTGGCGCGCCCCGGAATCCCATAGGCTTTCAGGGAAGGAGACACAGCGAGACAGATGGTTTTCTCAGTGCGGGAGGAATCTGCCACGACCAGATTTGTGGTAAGCGGGTCGAGGTGTCGAGCGGCGCATTCTGCACTCGCGTAATAGCTTTTAAGATCTATTGCAAGATATATGCGTTGCATCGCGTGATCCCCTCCTTTGCGGTGCGTTATTTTGCTTTTTTCAGTTTATCTATCTCTTTCTGAAGTCGTTCAATCTCGCGGTGTTGCTTTTGGAAGATTTCTTCGTTTATCTTGATGTTCTGATTATAGGTTAGTGCGAGTGTCATCAGAGCCAGACGAAGATCTTCATCTGGAATTTCTGAACATGCTTTCGCCATTTCATCCCGGTCAACGATACCACCGAGATTGCTAAGTTTTTCTATCAAAGTCATGATGCTCCTCCTATTTATTGAGCCGTCCGTTCAACGAACCACCGGCCTAACCGGCCATTGAAGCGTGGATCGAGGTGTTCAAAGAACAGGTGCTTCTCCTGCCCCTGGATGAGTACGGTGAAGCAATCACCAGAGTAACCGTTATCGGCAGTCCCGGCGGGGCGGAAGTCGCGCACTGTTTCGATGGGGAAGGTACGGCCATCCGACCATGTGATCGATGTCGGCTACATAAAACCGGTTGGGTCGAAGGACGAATCGACCTTCACATAGACGCGCTCAGTCTTTGCTCGATGCTGAATTGCCATTGCATAGGTCATCCTTCCTATTATAAATGTCCGGTATCATCCGAGATCGTACCTAGAAAATTGCGGCTAGGCATATCAGGAAGATGCAAGTGATTATCACTGTTTATCTGTTGGAGCTTAAGAAGCAGGAGATTGACATTGGTTCCGAGGTTGTGAGCTATTTGAACAATGTCGAACCCTTCACGAGCGAGTGAATCAATCTCTTCTTCGTCCAACAGAAGGTTGGCTGCGAACAGATTCGCCTCATACTCTGTGGTATTCGTGATGTCGAACAGCTCAAACTTCATAAGTCCGGTATCGGTCTTGCCAAGAGGGCGGTGGAGAAGAGCGTGTCCCAGCTCGTGCGCACATACGAGCTTCTTCATCTCAGTGGACAAGTTGGCATTGATGAAAATGAAGCAGTTGTTTAGAATGATTTTGAATGCGCCTTTCTGAAGTTTGAAGTCATGGCATTCCAGAATGGTGATGCCGAGACAATCTGCGAGTTCAAATGGGGCACTGGTGCCATAACGTCGAAGCAATCGACGTGGCAGGGTAGGTGCCTGCTTACTGATCATTGTTGCGGTTCACTCCCCATTATATATGTGAGATGCCCTTATGAATCGGAATTGCTGTCGGAAGTGCTTCTGTACTTTTTGGGCACGAACTTCCGGTTCTTTTCTTTTGCAATCCAGTAAGCCTCCTGAATCGCTCTCATCATGGCATCCATGTCCTCTTCGGCGAGTTCACCGCCAGCGTAAAGGCCAGATACTTCTTTAATAAGTCGTTCAGCCTGCTCATGTCCGTGGGAACCGTATTTCTCGGTAGCCTTGATCACAAAGTCTGCGTTGTCATCTTTCAGGGATTCCAGTTCCACGTTAAGTGCAGCGGCCAGCAGCTCATAGCTTTCCTTCTGCTTCGGAAGGCGTTCGCCGCTTTCGTAGTTCTGGATGGTGCGTAAAGCGATGCCGGTCATATCGGCAAGCTGACGCTGAGAATAGTGGGCTGCTAGGCGCGCAGCTCGAACCTTTTCCCCGAATTTCATAATGATGACCTCCATGATGATTGCAAATTCTTTTCATGTTGCGCTTGACATGACGCAAGTTGAATCGTATAATGTGTTTTCAAACGAAACTTGCATATTTATATTAACGCATGGAGCGCAACTTGTCAAGAGCGAGATGTAGAATAAACGATGAAAAGTTGTGGATTGAAGGACGGCTATGGATTACGGAATTTATACGACCCAAGGTAAAAAGGTGCTGCTGGGAAACCGAGCCACGGTGAATGGGAGAGATGCGATAGCCTATGTGAAGAATGGACATTTGCAATCCTATGCCTATATGGATGATTTTGCATCCCAATTCTATTCTGGGCCGCGAATGAATTTTACAGATTCGTCAGAGGAAAAATGTATCTGACAAAAAATGTAACGAGCTTGACTCACCGCAGGATGTGTGAGCCAGCATGACTTTTTCGATACTGCCTGTAGGTGCTGCTCGAATACGTAGTAAGCCGAGATAGACTTTTAGATGACCTTATATAAGGTTGTCCAAAGTCTACCTCGGCTTTTTTGTTTTCAGGCGGGCTGCCGTGCCAGCTTTTCAGGGGGAAACTGAATATATAGAGAGTTTTAAGATCGCAAAGTGTTATCCCCCTATCTGTTATGTGGTCTAAGGCTGTTTTGCTACATAATAGGTAGCAAAATGTGAATCATGCTACATGATAGGTAGCGGTCAAAACATCATACAGCTCTTATAATATAAATGTAGAAAAAGACTGCAAATGAAAGGCAAAGGGAATGACAGGTAAAGAGGAAACAGGAATTTTCACATTATATAGTGATGTAGAAGCAACAGCTGTTCGTTGGTTGTGGTATCCGTTCATTGCAGTCGGGAAGATCACATTGCTGCAAGGCGACCCCGGTGACGGAAAGTCTACCATGATGATGAATCTGATTGCGGAGTTGTCAAAAGGTGGAACAATGCCGGACGGTAAGCAAGTCGGGATACCGCAGAAGGTCATTTACCAGTGTTCGGAAGATGATGCTTCGGATACCATCAAGCCAAGGCTGGAAACATGTGGCACAGATTGTAGGAATGTGGCTTTTATAAATGAAGAAATGAATAGTGGTTTGACGCTTGATGATGAACGTATCAGAAAGGCGATTATACAATTTCGTCCAAAGTTGGTGGTCATTGACCCGATACAGGCATATCTGGGGAGTGATTCTGACCTTCAGATTGCAGGCAGGGCGAGAAAGCTGATGCAGCGTCTTGGAATGTGGGCATCTGCGGATGACTGTGCAGTTGTATTGATTGGTCACCTCAACAAGAAAGAGGGGACAAAAGATTTGTACCGGAGCATTGGTAGTGTGGATGTTGTGGCAGCAGCCAGAAGTGTTCTGCAAATGGAGCATGCTCCGGAAAACAAAGATATTCGCATTGTGCGACAGATTAAGAACAATCTGGCTCCATCTGATGGAGAGATTCGTTTCTCAATAACGGCCGAGGAGGGCTTTCGATGGCTAGAGTGTAAGATTCCAACTGACCCGGAAGCAGAGTCGGAGCCTCCGAAGTTTGAATCAAAATCTGAGAAGGCAGCGTATCTGATCAAGAAACTGCTTTCCGATGGAGATATGAGATCCAGAGAAATCTATATGCGGATGAGCGATGAAGGTATCAGTCGCAGGACAGCAGAAAATACAAAAAAGAGTTCGGTATCCGAAGTTATCGGAAGATGCGCCAGTGGTATTGGAGCATAAGGCCGGAAGAATGAGAGGAAGTACATGGGAAGCAGTGGAGTAGAGGCGGTAGACCGCAAGCAGAAAATCAGAGACAGATATAAGGGGTGGATGCTTCTGAATTGGAAGTTATCCCGGCAAAGGCGGTGGAGGGGTTTGGAGAAAGCACCTCTGTTCGGCGTGTTGCGGCTTATGTCCGTGTTTCCACTGACAATGATGAGCAGACTTCTTCCTATGAACTTCAGAAAAATTACTATACAGAGTATATAAAGGCACAGCCCGGATGGGAATTTGTCGGCATCTATGACGATGAGGGCATCAGTGGCACTTCACTGGAGCATCGCAAAGGAATGCAGCAGTTGATCGAGGACTGTAAGGCGGGAAAGATAGACCTGGTTCTTACAAAATCCATCGCTCGTTTTGCCCGAAACATTGTTGACTGCCTTTCAGTTATTGAGACGCTGAAAAATCTTGATCCGCCCGTGGGTGTAAAATTCGAGGCAGACAATATCTATACGCTGGACAGCAATGGCCGCATGATCCTGACCATTCTGGCATCTGTGGCGGAGGAAGAACCTCATTCCAAATCAATTATTATGAACTGGTCTATTGACCGGCGGTTCAGCCGAGGTCTGTTTTTGACACCGGCATTGCTGGGATACGATCAGGACGAGGATGGCAATCTTGTGGTAAATGAAAGTGAGGCACAGACGGTTAGGGTCATTTATTATCTGTACCTGAATGGCTTTTCATATACTGAGATTGCAGAACTTTTGACCGAGTACGGCCGTAAAACCAAGCTGGGTAATACAGAATGGAATCCGGGTACCATAGTTGGCGTTATTGCAAATGAACGCCACTGTGGGGATGTGCTGGTAAGAAAGACTTTCACGCCAAACTTTCTTACACATAAGTCAAAGAAAAATAACAATGACCGGACGCAGTATCGACAGAGGGATCACCATGAGGCGATTGTGTCCAGAGAGGTTTATAATGCAGCCAATCATCTGAGGGCATCCCGCAACTATACAAAAAAATAGGCCGTTGTCGGTTCTGAGTGTGGTGGATGATGGTATTCTTCGAGGATATGTGCCTTTTGATAAGGACTGGACTGGTTTTTCGGCAGAGGAATACCGGGAGGCTTCTGAAAGTGTAATGCAGGAAGAGCAAGAGAATAACGCAGAGGTCATGAACCGACTGAATCTATCGGGATATGAGGTAGTACGGGCTCAGTATTTTTCTACACTACAGAACCCGGCAATGACAATCTCCAATGGTAAGCTGCGGTTCAATACTTCCTGTCTGAAAAAGTTTGAGGATGTGGAGTATGTGGAACTGCTTCTGAACTCGGTTGACCGCTGTGTTGCGATTCGGCCATGCGAAAAGGGCAATCCGAATGCTATTCACTGGGGAAGGCTGAAAGAGGGACGCTGGTGTGCAAGTACACTTGGCTGTCGTGGCCAGGCTAAGACACTTTTCGACATTATGGAATGGGAAGAGGGTTTGAAGTATCGTTTCCGGGGGCAGTTTGTGGAACAAGGGGACAATAAGCTGATGCTTTTTGAACTGGATGAGCCGGAGATGATCAAAATAGAGGAAATCGTTCTGCCATCGAAAGAAGAGGAAGCCGAGGGCAAAACGGTCAAACAGATGATTTACATTTTTCCACCAGAATGGGCGGGAACTTTTGGACAGCCAATCACAAGTATTGCACAGGTTGGCATTTTGCAGCAGGAGCATTATGCAGGAAATTGGGATGTACTCCGGCCGGCAGCAGAAATTAAAGAAATGAATACATTTACCGCAGATGGTTTGAATAAACTGCTCCATGAGGCGGAAGAAATAATGGAAGGATGGACTGACACGAATGAATGAGGAATACACAAGTACGACCACACTGACGGAGCAGACAGTAGAAAATGAGAGGGATGCACGAACAGAAGAACTGCAGAACACTTTTTCATATGACGGATACCAGGTCGTGCGAAAGGAACTGTTTGCACATCTTCGTGACCCTGCGATCGTAATCCGTAAGGACAGTATCACATTCAACACGGCTTGTATCACAGGTCTGGAGGATGTGGTTTATGTGCATGTTATGTTCAATAATGATTTGAAGCGCATTGTTGTGCGTGGCTGCGATGAAAATGATAAGGATGCTCTGCGCTGGTGCATTGCAAAGCCGGATAAGCGTAAGAGCAGGAAGATGAGTTGCAAGCCCTTTGCGGAACTGGTCTATAAAGAAATGGACTGGGATAGTGAATGCAGATATAAGGTGTTGGGGTACAGAATTACCTTCGAAGGAGAAACTCTGTACGTCTTTGATCTGCTCGTACCAGAAATCTTCCATGAGAGGCAAAAGCGAAAGGAAGAAACTGTAGCAGAACAGCCAGCAGACCAGGAGACTAAGCCTGTGGATACTCGGAAGGGATTTTACCCGGATGATATTGCGGGTACTTTTGGCGTGCCTGTAGAAGAACACCTAAGAGAATCAGAAGTCCGATAGATGGATGGTTATGTATCAATGGGAGTTTTGACAGGAAGGACAGTCCCCGATACCGGGCTTGACTAAAAAATAATTTTATAATATCAAGGGGGAAAGTACGCCCTTTTTTGGAGGTGAGAAGATTGCAGGAAAGAGAACAAAAATGGTATTCCGGGATGCTGAAAGTGACATTCAATGCGAATGAAGGAAGAATCACTATCTTTCGCAGCATGCTGGAGGCACTTGGATGGCCAACGTATTACCGATTTTTGTACAACCGGAAGATGGGGCAGATTGCAGTCCAGGCATGTAAGGCAGAGGATGCAGGGGCGCATCGAGTGACAAGACTGAATGAAACCAACAGCTGTGAGATCAAGTGTGTGGCCTTTTCCAGAATGATCTATCAGGATGCCCATTGGAATATGAAAAGATCATACAGACTGGACGGAAAATTATTCCCGGAACAGAACCTTGTGAGTTTTCCCATTTTGGATGCGATTCCGATAGAAAACGGAAAAATACTGGAGGCGGCTGTAAGCCCCACAGTTGCCCCACGTCAGGCAGAAGCCAGCCCATCGCAAAACAATCCCAGTTCGGCAGTAAAAGCCAACAGAGGGGCTGTCTGAGGGGCGTGTGGGCAAGGCAGGCAAAGAGCAGGGGATTAAGCTGCCAGCTTGGTTAGAATCCAGTCGGCTACGGAAACGCAGCCAGCAGGAAGGGAAACGCCGGGGCAGGAGAATAAGTGATTTTTCTCACTTATCTCAATAAAAAAGTGATTATAATCACTTGTATAGAAATGGTAAATAAGTGGGTTTTTCTGTCACCCCATGATAATTACATAAAACGAAATAAGTGAACATAATCACTTATGAACCCAGAAAAGTGAATAAAATCACTTATAAGCGAAAAAGTGAGCTTTTTGAAAATTAAATAGAAAAATGAATCTCTTGGAGCTACTGATCTGATGGTCGGTGGCTCTTTCCTTTTTGCCTAAAAATGAACGGAAAAATCGAAAATGTACCTACATAAGACTAAAAATGAAAATTATACTCCACCCTGTTGCTATTTTTCCGGCGAATTAGAGGTGGTGGAATGTCTACCTCAAACTTTCAGTGGCGGCATGATGGTCTGGGCTGTATAAATGACTATGTTGAGAATCAGCATTTCAACACAATCATTGTTGCAAACGAGAAGGCGATTCGAGAGCAGGAAGCGAATAAACTAGAAAGTGATAAAATAGCAATAGGCTACGCTGAAATCAAGGAAAAGGTTGTTGAAAGGCAGTTGGCCTTTCAAAGTGAGGTGCCAGTGAAACAGGACGAGCTAAGAAGCAATCCGACCAGCTGATTGACAAAAACCAATATTGTGCTAATAGAACACTGCTTTAGCACTTCAGGTAAGCCACCAAAATCTATAAAATATAATTGTACGATAAAAATATACTCAATACATCAAAAGATAAATCATTTTTTGAGAGAGGAATAAAACACATGAAAAAAGCACTGATCACCGGTATCACGGGTCAGGACGGCTCCTATCTGGCAGAGTTCCTGCTGGAGAAGGGGTATGAAGTCCACGGCATCGTCCGCCGCGCTTCCATTTCCAATACCGCTCGCATCGACCACCTGATCGAGAAAAATGCTATCCATCTGCATGACGGCGACTTGTCTGATTCCTCCGGACTCATCCGTCTGGTAGGCGAGATCAAGCCCGACGAGATCTACAATCTGGCCGCACAGAGCCATGTTCAAGTCTCCTTCGACGCACCTGAATACTCCGGCGATGTGGATGCACTGGGCGTTCTGCGTGTGCTGGAAGCTGTCCGTGTTTGCGGCCTGACCAAGACTTGCAAGGTGTATCAGGCTTCTACCTCTGAGCTGTACGGCAAGGTCGAGGAAGTTCCCCAGCGTGAGACCACTCCGTTCCATCCCTATTCTCCGTATGCAGTTGCAAAGCAGTATGGCTTCTGGATGGTCAAGGAGTACCGCGATGCTTATGGCATGTTCGCTGTCAACGGTATTCTGTTCAACCATGAGTCTGAGCGCCGCGGTGAGAACTTCGTGACCCGCAAGATCACGCTGGCTGCCGGCCGCATTGCCGAGGGCCTGCAGGATCATCTGGAGCTGGGCAACATGGATTCTCTGCGTGACTGGGGCTACGCTAAGGATTATGTCGAGTGCATGTGGCTGATCATGCAGCAGGAGAAACCGGACGACTTCGTCATTGCTACCGGCGTACAGCACACTGTCCGCGACTTCACCGAGAAGGCTTTTGCCGCCAACGGCATCACCCTCCGCTGGGAGGGCACCGGCATTGATGAGAAGGGCTACGATGCTGCCACCGGCAAGATGCTGGTCTGCGTGAATCCTCAGTGGTTCCGTCCCACCGATGTGGACAACCTGTGGGGCGACCCCACCAAGGCCAAGACCGTTCTGGGCTGGAATCCGCAGTCCACTACTTACGAGCAGCTGGTCGAGATCATGGCCAAGCACGACCGTGAGCGTGCAAAGCGCGAAAAGGCACTCAAGGCAGTTCTGTAATTTGGAAAGAAGGCAATTCTATTATGATGGAAAAGAATGCTAAGATTTATGTTGCAGGTCATCGCGGCATGGTCGGTTCGGCTATCGTTCGTGAGCTGCAGCGTCAGGGCTACACCAATATCATCACCCGCACTCACAAGGAGCTGGACCTGACCCGTCAGGACGCTGTGGAAGAGTTCTTCGCGCAGGAGAAGCCGGAGTATGTGTTCCTGGCAGCTGCCAAGGTCGGCGGCATCGTGGCAAATCAGGAGGCTCTGGCCGATTTCATGTATGACAACATGACGCTGGAAATGAATGCCATCCACGCTGCATGGAAGAACGGCTGCAAGAAGCTGGAGTTCCTCGGTTCCTCCTGCATCTACCCCCGCATGGCACCGCAGCCCATGAAGGAAGACTGCCTGCTGACCAGTGAGCTGGAAAAGACCAACGAAGCCTATGCACTGGCTAAGATCAGCGGCCTGAAGTACTGCGAGTTCCTGAACCGTCAGTACGGCACTGACTATATCTCCGTCATGCCCACCAATCTTTATGGCCCCAACGACAACTATCATCCCACCCACAGCCATGTGGTGCCGGCGCTCATCCGCCGTTTCCACGAGGCCAAGGAGCAGGGTCTGCCCAGCGTTACCTGCTGGGGCGATGGTTCTCCGCTGCGTGAGTTCCTGTATGTGGATGACCTTGCAAACCTGTGCGTCTTCCTGATGAACAACTACTCCGGCAACGAGACGGTCAACGCCGGTACCGGCAAGGAGCTGACCATCAAGGAGCTGACCGAGCTGGTCGCCAAGGTCGTGGGCTACACCGGCGAGATCAAGTGGGATACCACCAAGCCCAACGGTACGCCCCGCAAGCTGCTGGATGTGTCCAAGGCCACCAATCTGGGCTGGACCTACAAGACCGAGCTGGAAGACGGTCTACGCCTGTCCTACGAGGACTTCCTGAACAACCCGATGCGTGCAGAACGTTAAAATAAACGATTTGAAAGGGTCGTGTGTCCGTGCAGGGCCGCGGCCTTTTTTGCTAGATGACAGGAGAAAAATATGAATCTGGTGTTATTGTCCGGCGGTTCCGGCCAGCGTCTGTGGCCGCTTTCCAATGATATTCGTTCCAAGCAGTTCATCAAGATTTTCCACCGGGAAGACGGTGAACTGGAATCCATGGTGCAGCGCGTCTACCGTCAGATCAAGGCGGTCGATACCGATGCAACCGTCACCATTGCTACTTCCAAATCGCAGGTCTCGGCCATCCACAATCAGCTGGGCGAGGAAGTGGGCATCAGTGTGGAGCCTTGCCGCCGGGATACCTCCCCGGCTATTGCGCTGGCTGCCGCCTATCTGAAGGACGTGCAGGGCGTCGGTGAGGAAGAATCCGTTGTCGTCTGCCCGGTAGACCCCTATGTGGAGAACGACTACTTTGAGGCACTGAAAGCACTGGGAGACCGTGCCGCTGTCAGCAGTGCAAATCTGGTCCTGATGGGCATTGAGCCGACCTACCCCAGCGAGAAATACGGCTACATCATCCCCATCGGCAAGGAACAGGTCAGCAAGGTGTCCGTGTTCAAGGAAAAGCCCACGCAGGAAGTGGCAAAGGACTACATTGCAAAGGGTGCGCTTTGGAACGGCGGCGTGTTCGCCTTCAAGCTGGGCTATGTGCTGAACCGTGCCCATGAACTCATTGATTTTGTGGACTATGAGGACCTGTTCAATAAGTATGACACCCTCAATAAAATCAGCTTCGACTATGCCGTGGTGGAGCATGAGCCGGAGATCGAGGTCATGCGCTTTACAGGCACCTGGAAAGACCTTGGTACCTGGAACACCCTGACAGGGGCAATGGACGGCCACGTCGTAGGCGAGGCAATGCTCAATGAGAAGTGCGAGAATGTCCACGTGGTCAATGAACTGGACGTTCCCATCCTCTGCATGGGTCTGAAGGATGTCGTTGTTTCGGCCAGCCCGGAGGGCATTCTGGTGTCCGATAAGGAGCAGTCCAGCTACATCAAGCCCTTCGTCAACATGCTCGACCACCGGGTCATGTTCGCGGAAAAATCCTGGGGCAGCTTCAAGGTCATTGACATTGATAAGGAATCCATGACCATCAAAGTGACCCTGAATGCAGGCCACCGGATGAACTATCACAGCCACCAGCACCGGGATGAGGTCTGGACGGTCATCGCCGGTAAGGGCAAGACCATCGTGGACGGGATGGAGCAGAATGTGAAGGCCGGCGATGTCATCACCATGTCGGCAGGCTGCCGCCATACGGTCATTGCCGAAACGGAGCTGAAACTGATCGAGGTCCAGCTTGGTAAGGAAATTGATGTCAACGACAAGCAGAAGTTCGAACTGGAATACTGAGGTGCTGTGGGAGGCGTCTATGCAAAACAAGAACAGGAAAACTCCAACCTGACCTACCGCCTGTACGATTATGACCGTGTGGGCAAGGACGGCAAAAAGCGGGAGCTGCACATCGACAAGGCGCTGGATGTAGCGAACCTGAAGAGCAGCGCAGAGCCGAAGCAGCCCCTTCGGGTGCTGAAATACCGGCAGGGCATTGCCTCTGAGCTGCTGACCCGCTGCAAGTATTTTGAGGTCTACCGCATGATCGTCAACACCGAGCGGCGGCAGAAAGTACACTACCGGGCAGATGGTATTGCGTTCCGTGTGCTGCTCTGTGTCAATGGCTGCGGGACTATTTCCTACGACGGCGGCAGCATCACTTTCTATAAAGGTGACTGCATCTTTGTCCCGGCGGATTCCGAGATACTGACTCTTCACGGACAGGCACAATTTTTGGATGTAAGAGGTTGAGAAAATGGATATTAAAAAGGAATATGAGCGCTGGCTGACCAAGGCCACCGCAGACGCCGACGTGGCCGCTGAACTGAAAACGCTGAACGATGCAAAAATCGAAGATGCGTTTTACCGTGACCTTGCCTTTGGCACGGGCGGTCTGCGCGGCGTCATCGGCGCAGGCACCAACCGCATGAACATCTATACTGTGGCAAAGGCCTCTCAGGGCCTGGCCGATTATCTGAAAAAGAACTTTGCAGAGCCGTCCGTGGCCATCGGCTATGACAGCCGCATCAAGAGCGATGTGTTTGCAAAAGTGGCCGCCGGAGTGTTCGCGGCCAATGGCGTCAAGGTCAATATCTGGCCCGTCCTGATGCCGGTGCCGACTGTGTCGTTTGCGACCCGCTATCTGCACACCTCGGCGGGTGTCATGGTCACGGCTTCTCACAACCCCAGCAAGTACAACGGCTATAAGGTCTACGGCGCTGACGGCTGCCAGATCACCACCGAGGCTGCTGCAGAGATCCTGACCGAAATCGAGAAACTGGACATCTTTGCAGATGTCAGGACCAGCGGCTTTGAAGCTGGCGTGGCAAACGGCAGCATCCGGTACATCCCGGACGAGGTCTACACCGCCTTTGTGGAACAGGTCAAGGCTCAGTCTGTCCTGTTTGGCGAGAAGGTCAACAAGAACGCAGCCATCGTGTACAGCCCGCTGAACGGCACCGGCCTGAAGCCTGTGACCCGCACCCTGAAGGAAATGGGCTACACCAATATCACCGTGGTCAAGGAGCAGGAGCAGCCGGACGGCAATTTCCCGACCTGCCCGTATCCCAACCCGGAAATCAAAGAGGCTATGGCACTGGGCATGGAGTATGCCAAGAAGTGCAACGCCGACCTGCTGCTGGCGACCGACCCCGACTGTGACCGTGTGGGCATTGCTGTCAAGAACAAGGCAGGGGAGGATGAGCTGCTGACCGGCAACCAGACCGGTATGCTGCTGCTGGATTATATCTGCAGCCAGCGTGTCAAGCACGGCAAGATGCCGGCAGACCCCGTCATGGTCAAGACGATTGTCACCATGGATATGGGCGAGCAGATCGCAACTCACTATGGCCTGCGCACCATCAATGTGCTGACCGGCTTCAAGTTCATCGGGGAGCAGATCGGCAAGCTGGAACAGCAGGGCAGGGCCGACAGCTATGTGTTCGGCTTCGAGGAAAGCTATGGCTACCTGACCGGCTCCTACGTCCGCGACAAGGACGGTGTAGACGGTGCCTATATGATCTGTGAGATGTTCAGCTACTATGCCACCAAGGGCATCAGCCTGCTGGACAAGCTGGATGAACTGTACAAGACCTATGGCTACTGCCTGAACACTCTGCACAGCTATGAGTTCGACGGCAGTGCCGGTTTTGCCAAGATGCAGCGCATCATGCAGGCGTTCCGGGGCGGCATCAAGGAGTTCGGCGGCAAAAAGGTCGTCAAACTGCTGGACTATGCGCCGGGTCTGGATGGCCTGCCGAAATCCGACGTGCTCAAGTTCCTGCTGGAAGACAACTGCTCCATCGTGGTACGCCCCTCCGGCACCGAGCCGAAGCTCAAGACCTATATTTCAATTAGTGCAGAAAATAAGGAGACTGCTGAAAAAATCGAAGCAGAGATCTGCAAAAGTGCAGAAGAATATTTGAAATAATGTGAAAACTGAAAAATACATCGTCTTGTGCATGAACGAAAAGAGTGGATATACTGAATGATCCCGTGCTTCTGAAGTTCATGGCGGTAGGGTACCATTTTCCCGTCGGCTATGCTATAATAAACAGTACAGAACATTACGGGGAGGGGCCGACATGGAGCAACGACGCATTTGTCCATACTGTATGCAGGAGCTGGAAGCGGGGGAGGCGCAGTGTCCCCACTGCGGCCGGGAACTTGCAGGGCGCAACCCGTCGGGCAGTCTTCCGGCAGGCACCGTGCTGGCAGGCCGGTATACCGTGGGCGACATCCAGAGCGTGGACGGCGAGGGCATCCTCTACCGGGGCGTGGAGAACAACGGCCCTTTCCGGGTGACCATCAAGGAGTATATGCCCCTGACGCTGGCGGCAGAGCGGGGGAGGGACTGTATCCTCCGCCCGAAGCCGGGCAGCGAAGTGCTGTTCAAGACCACCCGGATGGATTTTGCCGACCTCTACCGCTTCATCCAGCGCATCACCCCGGCCAACGGCCTGGAGGCCGTGCTGGACGTCTTCGAAGAGAACAACACGGTCTACGCCGTCATGGAGAACCCCGGCGGCCGTCCGCTCCAGAAGTGGCTGGAGGAGCACGGCACCGTGACGCCCCAGCAGGCTTGTGCCATGCTGGAACCGGTGTTCAACGGGGTGGAGGCCATGCATCAGGTGGGCCTCGTACACCGGGGCATCTGCCCGGCCAACATCCGCATCATGGACAATGGCCGCGCCCGGCTCACCGGCTACGCGACAGTGGGGCTGCGCACGGCGGGCAGCGGCCTTCATGAGCAGCTGTACGAGGGCTATTCCGCCCCGGAGCAGTATTCCACCGCCGAGTTCGAGGGCCGCTACACCGACGAATACAGCCTCGCGGCGGTGTTCTACCGGATGGTCTGCGGGCTGAGCCCCGTCCCGGCGGCACAGCGCCTCGTCTCCGACTCCAACCCCAAGGCCCGCACGGTGACGCCGTCAGTGCCGGCTTACGTCTCCGAAACGCTGTATCTGGGACTCCGGCTCAAGCCGGTGGAGCGCATCCAGACGGTGCAGCAGCTTTTCCGCGCCCTCTCGGAGCGGGAGTATGCGGAGGAATTGTCCCGCAGCATGGAGGCGCTGGACCCGCCCGCCCCCGCGCCGCAGGAGCCGAAAGCGCCCGCGAAGACCGAGCTGCTGAGCGTCCGAAATCTGCTGGCGGGCATCGTCATTCTGCTCAGCGTCCTCATCCTGCTGATCCTCTGGGGCCTGCTGAGCCGTCAGAGCGAGAAGCCGCCGGAAGTGATCGCTCCGGAGTCCGTCAGCGAGGCGGCGAGTGAGCCGGTGAGCGAAAACGTCACCCTGACGCCGAATTTTGTGGGCCGCGACTATGACGCCGAGGTGCGCAACAACCACAGCTATATCGACGAGTATCTCTTCTACGTCACGCTGGAATACAGCGACACGGTGGAGAAGGGCCGCATCATCCGGCAGTCGCCGGAGGCGGGCGAGGTCATCCAGAAGGGGGACACCGTCAGCCTCGTGGTCAGCCGAGGCCCCCAGATGATGGAGATGCCCGACGTCATCGGCCAGACGCAGGACAGCGCCGTGCAGGAGCTGGCCACCAAGGGTCTGAATGCCACCTGCTTTACTGTGGTCAACGACGGCTCTGAGGCGGCGGGCTGCGTCGTGTCGGCCAGCGAGGACGCCGGGAGCATGGTGGAGGTGGGAACTACCATCGTGCTCTATATCGCAGGCGATGTCCCCGCCGATGCCCCGGCGGAACCGGAAGCGCCTTCGGATACCGGGACGCCCGCCGGCGGGGATGCCGCGCAGGGCGGCGTGGAATACGATACGGATTAAACAAAAAGAGGCCGCTGGCTTCAACCTCTCCGTCACGGCTTTCGCCGTGCCACCTCCCCTCGGTAGGGGAGCGGTCTGCGAAGCAGACTGAGAGGTTGTCCAGCAGCCTCTTATTTTTATTTCAGAAGCTTCAGAAAAAGCTCTTCATGAACGCAATATCGCTGGCGGCGCGGGCCGGGACAGCCTCTTCCCGCAGGACGGGAAGGACGGGCTGGGGCAGGGTGCGCAGCATCTCGAAGCCGCCCTTGTAGTCCACACAGGAGTCCTCGAGGCTGGTGGAGTAGAGGGTGCCGTCGAGCTTGAAGTTCTGACCCTTGAAGTGGACGGCCACGATCTTGTCGCCGTACCAGCTGCCGACTTTGTCCCAGAGGCGGCGCTGTGCGTCCACCGAGGCGTTCTCGGGGCCGACGTAGTTCGCTAGATCGCAGATGACCCGCAGGTTGGGGCTGGCGATGGTGTCCAGCACCATCTTGACGGCCTCGGGGGTGTTCATGGCGTGGTAGTAGACGCACTCCACCGCGAAGAGCACACCCTGCTCCTCGCAGACGGGCAGGATCTCGCCCAGGCTGCGAAGCAGTGCTTCCTGCGCTTCCCTGCGGCTGACGGTGGGCTGCTTTGCCATGTTGGTGGTCTCGCTGCCCATGCAGCCGGCGCGGAGAGCTTTTGCCACCGGCACCTGGCTCAGGGCTTTCGCCACCTCGGCGCGGCGCTTGTCCTCGTCCGCATAGCTCAGCTCAACGTAGGTGCCGTCCACGGCGATGGACACGCCGCTCTTCTGGACGGCGGCATTGGTGGCGGCCACCAGCTCAGGGGTCACGTCTGCATAGCTTTTAACGCCCTCCACGGCCTTGGTGTAGGCCAGCTGGGTGCAGTGGAACCCTGCGTCCCCGATGGAGCTGAGCAGTTCTTCCACGCTGCGACGGCCAAAATCGTGGCCGCGTGCGCCGACGATGAATTCAGACATACCGCATCCTCCTTATGCTCAGCCGAACAGACGCTCGGCAAACATCCCGAACTCCTTGCCCCACCAGTACCAGTCGTGGGAGACGTCGCCGCCCCAGACTTCGAGGTGGCAGGGGAAGCCGACTTCGCTCAGGGTGTCGGCCAGAGCCTGGGTGTCGGCGAGGGCATCGCCCTCATAGCCGCCCTGACCCACGCAGAGCAGCAGACTGTTCTCCTCGGCCTTGGACAGAACATTCCTGTCGCAGATGCCGTTCTTGTGCAGAGCGGCGAGGGGGCTGCTGCGGAGGACGAGGTCGTCCTCTGCGCTGCCGAGGAAGCGGCCCATATCGTAGAGGCCGGAGAGGCCCACTGCACCCGCAAAGGTCCGGGGACGGCGCAGGCGGCACTGGACGGCCTGATAGGCGCCGGTGTCCACGCCCACGCACCAGATGAGGGGCTTCTCTTTGCTCTCGGGGGCATTCAGCTCCGCGATGCGCGCGGCCAGCTCGCTGGTGAGGTAGACGAAATACTTCTCCTGCATCTCGGCCCGGCGGCGGGGAGACTCATTGCCCGCCAGCAGGCTCTCGCCGTCGATGCTGTCGGCGCAGAAGAGCTGAATTTTGCCCTCGTGCAGCAGACGGGCCGCTGCGTCGGGCATCCCGTTGTTCTCCCAGTCGTAGAAGCGGCCGCCCCGGGCGGGCAGTGCCAGCACCGGCACACCGCTGTGGCCGTAGACCTTGAACTCCATCTCGCGGTCGAGCACCGCGCTCCACTCCTTATAATAAGTGCCTTCCATCATGAAAATGCTCCTCCTGTCAGATGAATTGATTGCGTGCCGCGTCGTAGGCATAGCCCACGGCGGAAAGTGCCTTGCACAGGGCGTCCCTGTCGGCGTCCATATCGTCGCAGAGGGCGTCGAGGCTGGGGTAAAAATCGCGCAGTTTCAGGTTGACCACGCTCAAAAGCATGATCGGGTCGCTCGGCAGAGCCATCGTTTGTTTCCTCCCATGTTCCGAGATAAAATAAAAAGCCGGCCACTCGACAAAGTGACCGGCAATACGCATCAGCTTAGACAGCGCGGGTGACTTTGCCAGCGCGCAGGCAACGGGAGCATGCGTAGATATACTTGGGAGAACCCTCCACGACCGCCTTGACACGACGGACATTCGGCTTCCAGGTACGGTTGGAACGGCGATGAGAGTGGGAGACCTTGATACCGAAGGTAACACCCTTGCCGCAGCATTCACACTTAGCCATGGTACTTGCACCTCCTACAGTGAAGTATGGAATCAAAATAATCAGCTTGACTATTTTACCAGAACTGCCGCCAAAAAGCAAGTCCCTTTTCGATTTTTTTGCGGCTTTTTTTCGTCTACAGCCCAAACGCTTGTCTAAAGGCGAAAAAAATAGTACAATAAACGCGTATATCTTATAGAAAACAGGAGAACACCATGACCCCAAGAATGTTTTATACCCTCGCACGGGTGCTGGCCGCCCTGACCGTCATCCCTTTCCACGAGGCGGGCCACGCGCTGGCCGCATGGCTGCTGGGCGACCCCACAGCCAAGCAGCAGGGGAGACTGTCGCTGAACCCCTTCCGCCACTTCGATCTGCTGGGAACGCTCTGCATGGTGTTCGCGGGTGTGGGCTGGGCAAAGCCTGTCTCCACCGACCCCCGCAACTTCAAAAACCCGAAGCAGGGCATGGCCCTCACGGCGCTGGCCGGCCCGGCGGCGAACCTCATCCTGGCCTACCTTGCGATGGTGGTCTGGAAGCTGCTCTATTATTGGGCGCCCGTCAACGATGCGACGATTTTTCTGGCGCTCTTCCTGCAATACTTAGTGTATCTGGATGTGAGCCTTGCGGTGTTCAACCTCATCCCGGTGCCGCCGCTGGACGGCAGCCGCGTCCTGCTGGCTGTGCTGCCCGAGCGTATCTACTTCGGCATGATGAAGTATGAGCGGGTCATCCTCATCGTCCTGCTGGCGGCGGTCTGGAGCGGCTTTCTGGACGGCCCCCTCAGCGTGATGAACAATGTGGTGTGGGACCTGCTGGACAATGGCACTCAGTACATCGACACCATTGCCTACTCGGCCTACTATGCGTCTGCAGGGACGGTGATCTGATGACGGAGGAGCTTACCTTCCATCTGGAAGAGTTCGAAGGCCCGCTGGAACTGTTGCTGGCGCTGGTGTCAAAGCACAAGATGGACCTGCACAACATCCCCATCCTCGAGCTGATCGACCAGTACACCCGCACTGTGGAGGCTGCGCAGGCCGCAGACCCCGACATTTCCAGCTCCTTCATCGAGATGGCAGCTCACCTCGTGGAGATGAAGAGCTATCTGCTGCTGCCCCGGAGCACCGAGGGCGAGCGGATGAAGCAGGAGCTCACCGGCCAGCTCATCGAGTACGACCAGTGCCGCCGGATGGCCTCTGCCCTCCGCGCCGCTGCGGAGGCGACGCCCACCTTCGTCCGACAGCCGATGCAGCTGGAACGGGACGAGACTTACGCCCTCAACCATCTGCCTCAGGTGCTGGCCGACTGCTGGGAGAGCCTGATGGGCCGTGCGCCTGTCCGGCGGATGCCGACCCAGGCCGTCTTTGAGCCGCTGGTGACAGCCCCGCAGGTGTCGGTGAGCAGCCGGGTGGTGTACATCCTGCGCCGCCTCATCGCGGGCGGTGCGGCCCGGATGAGCCAGCTTTTTGCCCGCAGCCAGAGCCGAAGCACCAACGTGGCTACCTTTCTGGCCCTGCTGGAACTGGTGCGCGGCGGACGTGTCACCCTCGGCCCCAAGGGGGAGCTGACCATGCAGCGCGGACGCCTGCCCCGTGAAAAGGCAAAGGAGGAAGAATGAACCAGAAACAGATAAAAGCCGCCGTAGAGGCGATGCTTTTTGCGGCGGGCGACCCGGTGAGCGCCGATAAGCTTGCCGCCGCCGTCCAGCTGCCCCAGACCACGGTGGAGACCGCGCTGGAAGACCTGCGCGTCCGTTACGCCCGGGAGGACTCCGGCCTCTGCCTGCTCCATCTGGACACCCGCTGGCAGCTGGCGACCAAGACTGAGTGGGCCGACTGCATCCGCCGTCTGCTGGACGCCCGGCGCTCGGTGCCTCTCGGCCCGGCGGCCATGGAGACGCTGACGGTCATCGCCTACAACCAGCCCGTCTCCCGCGCCTTCATCGAACAGGTGCGCGGCGTGGACTCCTCGTCCAGCGTCAGCGGCCTGCTGCAGAAGGGCCTCATCGAGGAGGCGGGCCGTCTCGACCTGCCCGGCCACCCGGTGAGCTTCCGCACCACGGATGTTTTCCTGCGATGCTTCGGCCTTTCCTCGCTGGCGGACCTGCCGCCGGTGCGCGGAGATCAGGAAGGGGAGGTGGCGACATGATGGGAGTCCTGATGGCTCTGGGCTGGCTGCTGCTGACCCTGCTGAAGATCGCAGGCGTCCTGCTCCTTATCCTGTTGGTGCTGCTGGCCCTCGTCCTGCTCTGCCCGCTGTGCGCGGACGTCTGCTGGGAGGGCGGCGTCCTGACCGTCCGGGCCGGTGCGCTTGGGCTCACCCTGCCGGTGTTCCAGTGGCCTGCGCCGGAAAAGCCCGCCGAATCCGAAGAACCGAAAGGCTTCTGGGGAAAGCTGAAAGCGAAGCTCCGCGCCCGCCGCGAAGAGCGCAAACGGAAGAAAGCCGCCGCAAAAGAGGCGAAGCGACCAAAAAAAGAAACAGCTCCGCGCAGGAAGGCGAAGCTGACGCTGAACATCCTCGTGACCATCCTGCGGGGTGCCGGGCGGCTGACGAAAGCCGTCTTCGGCTCGCTGCGCGTCACGAAGATTCGGGTCTGCCTCGGCGTCCGGGGCGAAGACCCCGCCGAAGCTGCCCGCGCCTACGGCAGGCTGAACGCATGGCTCTACTCGTCCCTCGGCGTCATCGACCGCTTCGTCTACCTCGATTTTGACGAGCTGCGCATCCTGCCGGACTTCGGCAGTGCCGAGCCGACGGTGGCTGACCGGGTGTCGTTCCACCTCAGCGCAAGGCTGCTTTTCATCGTTGCAGCCGCTCTGCGCGTTTTGTATGAGTTCTGGCGCGAAAAAGTGCTGGACGTCTTCCTATAAAGTGTGTTACAATAATATCGTATGGTGTATACTCCTATCCAGAGGGAGTTTTCCCGGAAAATAATAGTAGGAGGCCGATTTTATGGCTGAGCATCCGATTCAAGGTTTAATGAACGTCACGATGGACAAGATCCGCCAGATGGCAGATTCCAACACCATCATCGGCAAGCCCATCAAGACCGACGACGGCACCACCATCCTGCCGGTGTCCCGCATCTCCTTCGGCTTTGCTTCCGCAGGCACCGACTTCGACGGCAAGAACGCCGCCAACAAGGACCTGTTCGGCGGCGGCTCCGGCGCGGGCGTCAACATCCAGCCGGTGGCTTTTCTGGTGGTGAAGGACGGCTGCGTGCGCACCATCCAGCTGTCCGACGGCTCCAACACCATTGACCGCGCCCTGACCATGCTGCCCGAGCTGGTGGACAAGGTCAGCGCTCTGCTGAAGAAAGAGGAGAAGAAGGACGCCGCTGCGCCTGCCGCTCCCGCAGCAGAGTAAACTTTAACCTACGCCGTAACTGCGGGCTTCCGACCCGCAGTTTTGATACTGAGGTTGCTGTAATTAACCTCTCAGTCTGCTTCGCAGACAGCTCCCCTAATAGGGGAGCCTCTGGTGAAGAGATAAAGCTTTTCGAAATGCCAAGGCCTCCCCTCGATAGGGGAGGTGGCACGCCGCAGGCGTGACGGAGAGGTTTTGCCGCAGCCCTATTTGAGCGCCGGGAGGCGCACAAGGAGATTTTATCATGGCAGAAGAACGCATTCAGAAAATTATGAGCGAGCAGGGCCTCTGCTCCCGCCGCGCCGCCGAGCAGATCATCGCCGAGGGCCGCGTGAAGGTCAACGGCCACCCCGTGAAGGTGGGCGACAAGATGGACCCCAACCGCGACGTCCTCCATGTGGACGACGAGCGCATCTATATCCAGAAGAACCAGCAGATGTACTATCTGGCTCTGTACAAGCCCCGCGGCTATGTCACCACCGCCAGCGACGAGCTGGGCCGCAAGACGGTCATGGAGCTGGTGGCAGACATCCCGGCCCGCCTGTACCCCGTGGGCCGTCTCGACAAGGACAGCGAGGGCCTGCTGCTGATGACCAACGACGGCGCTTTCGCACAGGCTGTCACCCATCCGTCCGGCGGCATCTCCAAGCTCTACCGCGTCACCGTCCAGCCCCGGGCCGATGAGGCACAGATCCTGAAGCTCAGCTCCGGCGTCGTGCTGGACGACGGCACCAAGACCATGCCCTGCGCCATCAACGTCGTCACCGACGAGCCGGGCCGCACCGTCATGGAGATGACCCTGAAAGAGGGCAAGAACCGCGAGATCCGCCGGATGTGCGAGGCCGTGGGCCTCGAGGTCATCCGTCTGAAGCGGAACGCCGAGGGCGTCGTCAAGCTGGGAATGCTCCAGCCCGGCAAGTACCGCGAGCTGACCAAGGCAGAGGTGAACGGCCTGCGCGCCGCAGCTGCCAAGGGCCGCGCCCAGACCCGCTCAGCCGCTTTGCAGTCCAAGGCTGCTGCCCGCCGTCCCCGCGGCCCTGTGGGCGGGAACAAGGCTGCCGCAGGGAAGAAACGCAAGTGAGCAATGTGTCCGAAATTTCCGCTCTTTTTGCCAAATTTGTAACATTCTCTGAAAAAAAGGAATGGAACAAGGCTTGAGAATCTTGGAAAAATCGGGTATAATATACCTAATTTTGAAACTCACACAGATAAGCAGGAGGTCTTACCATGGCTTCAAAGAGTACCAAAGGAGAAATCCTCGCCAAGTTTTTTGATGACGGGGAATACACCGCTCTGTTTGCGGACGGTGCGGTGAGCGCTGCCAGCGGCTATGCTGCCGGTCAGCAGGCTTACGCCGTCTTCCAGAACGGCGAGGCTGTTTCCGTCAAGGACGTTGAGAAGAACATCAAGGTCCTCGAGCTGGCTGCCCAGACGGGCTGCCCGGTCGTCACCTTCTACGACTCCGTCGGCGCAAAGCTGGCTGAGGGTCTGGACGTGCTGAATGCAGCTGCAAAGCTCAACGCCACCATCGCAAAGGTGTCCGGCGTCGTGCCTCAGGTGGCCGTCGTTCTGGGCGTCTGCGGCGGCACCAGCGCTCTGAGCGCTGCCAACGCAGATGTCTGCATCATGGCCGAGGGCGCAGAGCTGTTCTTCACCGCTCCCTTCACCGCTGCCGCGAAGGGCGACAAGGTCGCTGACGCCGGTTCTGCCGCTGCTGCCGCAAAGGCAGGCGTGGCTGCCATCGTGGCCGCTGACGCTGCCGAGGCTGCTGAGAAGGCTGCCCACATCGTGGGTCTGCTGCCTGCCAACAACCTGACCGGCCCGGCCATCTTCGAGTTCGAGCAGCCCACCGCTGTCCTGAGCGCTAACGCCGAGCCTGCAAAGGCTGCTGCTGCCCTCATCGATAAGGACAGCGCCGTGGAGATGTACGCCGGTTTCGGCAAGAACGTCTACACCGCCTTCGCTACCATCGGCGGCAACGCCGTGGGCGTCGTGGCCACCGGCAAGGAGCTGTGCCACAACTGCGTGGCGAAGGCTTCCCGCTTCGTCCGCCTGTGCGACGCATTCAGCGTCCCCGTGCTGACCATCGTGAACACCGAGGGCTTCGTTCCCAGCACTTCCGATGACATCGCCGGCGGCATCCGCGAGGCTGCCCGTCTGGCTGCTACCTATGCCGACGCTACCACCGCCAAGGTGGCTCTCATCGCCGGTAAGGCTGTCGGCCCCGTCTACACCGCACTGGCCGCTGCTGACCTGAAGATCGCTGTCAAGGGCTGCACCATCAGCGCTCTCGAGCCTTCCGCTGCCGTCTCTGTGCTGTACAAGGACGAGATCGACGCTTCCGACAACATCGTCGCCGCTACCAAGGCCAAGGCTGCTGCCTACGTCGCCGAGGTGTGCAGCGCTGACGCTGCTGTGGCCGCCGGTTCTGCCGACATGACCTGCGAGGCTGCCAACGCCCGCGCAAGCGTCGTGGCCGCGTTCGAGCTGCTGAGCACCAAGCGTGCTGCCCGTCTGCCCAAGAAGCACGGCAACATGGCTCTGTAAGAAAACGTACATCTAACGATATAGATTGATTCAGGAGGACTCTTCCATGAAGTACTACAATATTTCCGTCAATGGCGTTGCTTACAGCGTCTCTGTCGAGGAGACCGCTGCCGGCGCTGCACCCGTGGCTCCTGCTGCTGCACCCGCACCCAAGGCCGCTCCGGCTCCCGCTGCCGCTGCTGCTCCTGCCGCACCCGCTGCTCCTGCTTCCGCAGGCGCTGTTGAGGTCAAGGCTCCGATGCCCGGCAACATCCTGGACGTGAAGGTTGCCGCCGGCGCTTCCGTCAAGGCTGGCGACGTGCTGGTCATCCTCGAGGCCATGAAGATGGAGAACGAGATCGTTGCTCCTCAGGACGGCACCGTTGCTTCCATCAATGTCCATAAGGGCGACACCGTCAACTCCGGTGACACTCTGGTTTCCATGAACTAAGAGAGAGGTGACAACAATGGCTAAAAAGCCCATCAAGATCACGGAAGTCGTCCTGCGCGATGCCCACCAGTCCCTGCTGGCCACCCGTATGACGATGGACGAGATGCGTCCCATCCTGCCCGAGATGGACAAGATCCCTTACTTCTCCGTCGAGTGCTGGGGCGGTGCGACCTTCGACAGCTGCATCCGCTTCCTCGATGAGGACCCCTGGGAGCGTCTGCGCATCCTGCGCAAGGAGCTGCCCCACCAGAAGCTGCAGATGCTGTTCCGCGGCCAGAACATGCTGGGCTACCGCCCCTACGCTGACGACGCCGTCGAGTACTTCGTGAAGAAGTCCGTTGCAAACGGCATCGACGTCATCCGCATCTTCGACGCACTGAACGACGCCCGCAACCTGCAGACCGCCATCAAGTCTGCCAACAAGGAAGGCGCACACGTTCAGGGCTGCATCAGCTACACCCTGAGCCCTGTCCACAACAACGAGTACTACGTCAAGTACGCAAAGACTCTGGAAGAGATGGGTGCAAACTCCATCTGCATCAAGGACATGGCCGGTCTGCTGACTCCCTACACCTGCTACGAGCTGGTCAAGGAGCTGAAGAACACCCTGTCCATCCCTGTGGACATCCACAGCCACTACACTGCCGGTCTGGCTTCCATGTCCCTGCTGAAGGGCATCGAGGCCGGTGCTGACATCGTCGATACCGCCATGAGCCCCCTGAGCGGCGGCACCAGCCACATGGCTACCGAGAGCCTCGTGGCCGCCCTGCAGGGCACCGATTACGACACCGGCCTCGACCTCAAGCAGCTGAACGTCGTGCGTGCATACTTTGCAAAGCTGCGCGAGAAGTACATCGCCAACGGCCAGATCAGCCCCAAGTCTCTGGGCGTGGACGCCAACACCCTGCTGTATCAGGTGCCGGGCGGCATGTTCTCCAACATGCTCAAGCAGCTGAAGGATGCCGGCAAGGAAGACAAGCTGGACGAAGTGCTGGCTGAGATCCCCCGCGTTCGTGAGGACGCAGGCTATCCTCCGCTGGTCACCCCCACCAGCCAGATCGTCGGCACCCAGGCTGTCTTCAACGTCATCCTGGGCGAGCGCTACAAGATGGTCACCAAGGAGTTCAAGGGCCTCGTCCATGGCGACTACGGCAAGACTCCCGCTCCCATCAGCGCTGAGTTCACCAAGAAGATCCTGGGCGACGAGCAGCCCATCACCTGCCGCTTTGCCGACACCCTCGCTCCCGAGATGGACAAGCTGAAGGCTGAAGCTGCAAAGTGGGCGATTCAGGAAGAGGACGTCCTGACCTACGCCATGTTCCCGCAGGTCGCTCCCAAGTTCTTCGAGAAGCGCAACGCCAAGGCTCAGGGCGTGGATGCAGACCATGCAGATTTTGCAAACAAGTCTCACCCCGTCTGATAAAACAGCATAAGGCTTTCTAAGCCCCCCGCAGAGATGCGGGGGGCTTTTTGCGCTCTTTTACTTGCAAAAAAGCGGTCATCAGAGTAGAATAATAACATATGTATCGTAACATGGGCCTGTATACCCAAACGCGGATACATATACCGTAATTTGTCCGCATATCCACCCATCAACAGAGAGGAAACGTGGAGCATATGATCCTGAGCATGACCGGTTTTGGCCGGGGGACTGCTGTATTGAATGGCCGCGAGATCACGGTCGAGCTGCGCAGCGTCAACTCCCGGTATTTCGAGTATTCGTCCCGCATCCCCCGCAGCTGCAGCTACATGGACAGCCGCCTGAAAAAGCAGCTCAACGAGCGGGTCACCCGCGGCAAGGTCGAGCTGAGCATGACCATCCAGAACGTGGAGGCCGCCGACGCAGAAGTGACCGTCAACATGGAGCTGGCCCGCAGCTACCAGAAGGCTCTGCGGAACCTTTCGGAGAAGCTCTGCATCAAGAACGACGTCACCGTCTCGACGCTGACCCGCTTCCCGGACGTGCTGGCCACCCGCCACGCCGACGTGGACGAGGAACAGCTCTGGGCCGACGTCTCCGCCGTGACGGCTCAGGCGCTGGACAACTTCATCGCCATGCGCGCCGCCGAGGGTGCCAAGATGAAGGCCGACGTGGAGAGCCGCCTGTGCTTCCTCGAGGAGCGGGTGGGCAGAGTGGAGACCCTGAGCGCAGGCCGCGTCGAAGCCTACACCAGCCGCCTCTACGAGAAGCTCAAGACCATCCTCGAGGACCGCAGCATCGACGACGCCCGTGTCCTGACGGAAGCCGCCATCTTCGGCGACAAGACCGCCGTGGACGAGGAGACCGTCCGTCTGCGCAGCCACATCGCCCAGTACCGCTCCATTCTGGAGCTGGACGAGCCGGTGGGCCGCAAGCTGGACTTCCTGACTCAGGAGCTGAACCGTGAGACCAACACCATCGGTTCCAAGTGTCAGGACCTGGACATCACCCGCACGGTGGTGGACATGAAGGCGGAGATCGAGAAGATCCGCGAACAGATCCAGAACCTCGAATAAAAACAGTACGGAGGAGTTCAGATGAAGCTCATCAACATCGGCTTTGGCAATCTGGTCAGCGCAGGGCGGGTGGTGGCCGTCGTCAGCCCCGACTCCGCGCCGGTCAAGCGTCTGGTGAAGGAGGCGCGGGAGCGGGGGATGCTCATTGATGCGTCCTATGGCCGCAGCACCCGGGCCGTGCTCATCATGGACTCCGACCATGTAGTCCTTTCGGCCCTGACGCCTGAGACGGTGGCAAGCCGCGCTGCGGGCCAGCCGGAAGGAAAACCGACAGAGGAGCAGTAAAAAATGGAAAACGAAAAGTACCTGTTTGTCGTCTCCGGTGCCGCCGGTACCGGCAAGGATAGTGTGGTCAAGGCCCTGCGCGAGGCCCACCCCGAGATCGAAAAGACCGTCTCCGCCACCACCCGCGCACCCCGCCCCGGCGAGCAGGAGGGCGTGGACTACTACTACCGCACCCGGGAGCAGTTCCAGCACCTCATCGACACCGACCAGGTGGTGGAGCACAACTTCTACAACGGCAACTACTACGGCACCCTCCGCGAAGAGGTGGATAAGCGCCTCGAGGCGGGCAAGCTGGTGGTGCTGGTCATCGACGTCCACGGCGCGGCCAACATCCGCCGGATGTTCCCGGGGGCTACCACCATCTTCCTGCTGCCGCCCTCCGTGGAGGAGCTGGAACGCCGCCTCCGGGGCCGCGGCACCGAGACGGAAGCCAGCATCCTCGAGCGCCTCGATACCGCAAAGAAGGAGCTGGCCGAGCAGGAGAAGTTCACCCTCACCCTCGTGAACGACGAGGTGGACGCCTGCGCTGAGAAGCTCTACGGCATCATCCGCCAGCGGGCCGGCCTCGACAGATAACAAGGAGCCGCGAATGCCAAAAACGGTAGGCGTTGCCGTGAGCAACGCGACCTTCCACTTCGACAAACTCTATACCTACGCCGTCATGCCCGACCAGCAGGAGGCCGTCCGCCTCGGCAGCATGGTGCTGGTGCCCTTCGGGCGGGGGAGCAAGGCCCGGATGGGCGTGGTGCTGGCCTGCGACGAAGAGCCGGAACACGCAAAGCTCAAGTACCTCTTCGACGTAGCTCCCGCCTCGGCCTGCCTGACGCCGGAGCTGCTGCGGCTGGTGCATTTCCTCAAGGAGCGCACCTTCTGCACCTACTACGAGGCCGTCAAGGCGGTCATCCCCTATGGGGCGCAGTATAAGCCCGCCCTCGCGGCGGACGGCGTGACGCCGGTGCTCCAAAAGCAGCTCACCCGCCACACCGAGAACAGCTATAAGCTGGTGGGGTCTTTGCAGCAAAAGCCCAGGCCCACGGCCAAGCAGCTGGCGGCAGTGGCCCTGCTGAGCGGGGGAGAGCGCACCCAGAACGAGATGGAGGCCCACGGCATCACCAAAGCCGTGCTGGATAACCTCTGCGCCAAGGGCGTCGTCGAATGCAGCAAGGTGAACAAATCCATCGACCTGTATTCGTCTATCCCGCTGAAAAACGAGCCCATCACCCTGACGGCAGAGCAGCAGGCGGCCTATGACGCCCTGCTGCCCGGCCTCGAAGACACCGCCCCCCACTCGGCGCTGCTCTACGGCGTCACCGGCAGCGGCAAGACGCTGGTGTTCTTAAAGCTCATCGAGCGGTGTCTGGCGCTGGGCCGCCGCGCCCTCGTGCTGGTGCCGGAGATCAGCCTGACGCCGCAGATGATCCTCCGCCTCAAGAGCCGGTTCGGGCGGCGGGTGGCCGTCCAGCACTCGGCCCTCAATCACACCGAGCGTCTGCTCCAATGGCAGATGATACAGGACGGCGGCGCCGACATCGTGGTGGGGACGCGGAGCGCCGTCTTTGCCCCGCTGGAAAACATCGGCCTCGTCATCATCGACGAGGAGCAGGAGCACACCTACCGCTCCGAGTCTGCGCCCCGGTACGCCGCCCACGAGGTGGCCCGGCAGCGGGCGGCGGAGAACGGCTCCCTGCTCCTTCTGGCCAGCGCCACCCCCAGCACCGAGAGCTTTTACGCCGCCCAGAATGGCCGCACCCAGCTCGTCCGGCTCACCCAGCGCTACGGCGGCAACCCGCTGCCCAGCGTCCAGATCGTCGATATGCGGGCAGAGCTGGCCTCGGGCAACCCGAGGGAAATCAGCCTTGCGATGGAGGACGCCATCCGGCGCAACCTCGACGTGGGCAAGCAGACCATCCTGCTGCTCAACCGCCGCGGCTACCAGACCATGGCCCAGTGCGACGACTGCCGCGAGGTGCTGAAATGCCCCAAGTGCAGCGTCCCCATGGTCTACCACAAGGCGGGCCATAAGCTGCTCTGCCACTACTGCGGCACCCAGCTCGACCCGCCCCCCAAGACCTGCCCCGCCTGCGGCGGCAAGCTGCTCTACCGGGGCTTCGGTACCCAGAAGGCCGAGGAGGAGCTGGCCCAGCTCTTCCCGGAGGCAAGAGTGCTGCGGATGGACCAGGACTCCACCGCCGCCAAAGACGCCCACGAAAAGCTGCTGGCGAAGTTCGCCCGGCATGAGTACGACATCATGGTGGGGACGCAGATGGTGGCCAAGGGCCTCGATTTTGAGGACGTGACCCTCGTGGGCGTCCTCGGCATCGACTCGCTGCTCTTTGCGCAGGGGTTTCGGGCCTACGAGACGGTATTCAGCCTCATCACCCAGGTGGTGGGGCGCTCCGGCCGGGCGAAAGACCCGGGCTTCGCCATCATCCAGACCACCGACCCCGACAACCCCGTCCTCAACCTCGCCGCCGCGCAGGACTACGACGCCTTCTTTGAGCAGGAAATTGCCTACCGCAAACTGGGCCTCTACCCGCCCTTCTGCGGGCTCTGCGTCGTGGGCTTCTCCGGCCCGAAGGAGATCGAGGTGGCCCGGGCCGCCGCCCGGTTTTCGGCGCTCTTGGGCCGTCAGGCCGCGCAGCAGCCGGACTTGCCCCTCCGGGTGCTTGGCCCTACCCCCGGCAACATCGAAAAGATCAACGAGAACTACCGCTACAAGCTCACCATCAAGTGCCGCGCCGACAAACGCTTCCGCGACCTTGTCCGCCAGACCCTCGGCCTCTACGAGCAGGAAAAGCTGCCCAGCAAGGCCACCGTGGTGGTGGATATGCATTCTGACGGTGATATTTGATAAGATTATTTGGAGGTATACTTCATGGCTATCCGCAACATTGTAAAAGAGGGCGACCCCATCCTGAACAAGGTCTGCCGCCCCGTGACCAACTTTGACGACCGTCTGGCTACCCTGCTGGACGATATGCGCGAGACGATGATCGCCGCCGACGGTGTGGGCCTCGCAGGCCCGCAGGTGGGGATGCTGCGCCGCGTCTTCGTGGTGTGGGACACCACCGATGCCCCGGAAGAAATTCCCGAAAACTACGAGTACAAGTTCATCGACTTCGTCAACCCGGAAATTCTCGCCGTGTCTGAGGACGAGGAGACTGCCTACGAGGGCTGCCTGTCCTTCCCGGGCCACAACGGCGCCGTGACCCGCCCCGTGGCCGTCAAGGTCCGCGCACAGGACCGGAACGGCGAGTGGTTCGAGCTGGAAGCCGAGGGCCTGCTGGCCCGCTGCATCCAGCACGAGAACGACCATCTGGACGGCATCACCATCATGGAGTCCAGCGAGTTCTTCTATGAGGACACCGAGGAGGGCCGCGCCGCCGCCGCCAAGAAGAAGGAGAACGACTGATGCGCATTCTGTTCATGGGGACGCCGGATATTGCGGCGGACTGCCTGAAAGCCCTGTATGAGGCGGGCCACGACATCTGCGGGGTCTACACCCGGCGCGATAAGCCCGTGGGCCGCAAGCAGGTGCTCACCGCACCCCCGGTGAAGGAGGTGGCGCTGGCCCACGGCACCCCCGTCTTTCAGCCCCGCACCCTGCGGGACGGCGGCGAGGACGAGAACATCCGCGCCCTGGCTCCTGAGCTCATCGTCGTGGTGGCCTACGGCTGCATCCTGCCGAGCTCGGTGCTGGAAGCGCCGAAATACGGCTGCATCAACCTCCACGTCTCCCTGCTGCCGAAATATCGTGGCAGCGCCCCCGTGCAGTGGGCGGTGCTGAACGGCGACGCCGAGACGGGCGTCTCCATCATGCAGATGGACGAGGGCCTCGACACCGGCGACGTGCTGGCCTGCGAGAAGATCGCCATCGACCCCGAGGAGACCAGCGGCCAGCTGTTCGACCGGGTCACTGCCGTGGGCGCACGGGTGCTCTGTGAGACCCTGCCTGCCATTGAAGCCGGGACGCTCAAGGCAGAGCCTCAGGCCCACGAGAACGCTTCCGTCGCCCCCATGCTGAGCAAGGAGATGGCGGAGTTCCATCTGACCGACAGCGCCGACCACATCCACAACTGGGTGCGGGGCATGAACCCGTGGCCCGGGGCATGGTTCGTGACGGCGGGCGGCAAGAAGGTCAAGGTGATGGAGTGCCGCGTCGCGGAAAGCCACGGCGAAGCCGCTGGCACTGTCCTCGCCACCAAGCCCCTGACCGTGGCCTGCGGTGAGGGCGCTATTCAGCTTTTGCACGTCGTGCCGGAGGGCAAGAAGCCCATGGACGGCACCTCCTTCGCCGCCGGGCTCCGCCTCAAGGCGGGGGACAGCCTGTGAGCGGCCCGAACCCCCGCGCGGCGGCGGTGGCGGCGCTGGTGCGGCAGGAGCAGGACGGTTTTTCGAACCTCATCCTCGACGCAGAGCTGCGCCGCCAGAAGCTGGAAGGCCGCGATAAAGCATTTGCCAGTGCGATATTTTACACCGTGCTGGAACATCAGGGAACGCTGGACTATATCCTGAGCCAGTTTTTGCCCAAAGGGCTTGCCAAGCTCGACCCGCAGGTGCGGGAAATTCTCCGCGCCGCGCTGGCGCAGGCCCGCTATATGCAGGTGCCTGCTTCGGCGGCGGTCAATGAGGCCGTCAAGCTGACCCGCACCTTCCGAAAAGCCAGCGCCTCCGGCCTCGTGAACGCCGTGCTGCGCCGGGCCATCGGCTATGACCTCGGCTCTGCCGTCTTTGCCGACGAGGTAGAGCGGCTGATGGTGCTGGGCTCGGCGGGCCGGGACGTGGCAGCGTTCCTCCACCAACACTACCCCGACGAGGCGCTGGACATCCTGACCCACACCGCCGACGGCGGTCTGACCAGCCTCCGGGTCAACCCCCTGAAAGGGACGCCGGAAGCCCTCTGCGAAAAGCTGCTGGCCTCGGGTGCGAAGACCGCCGCCCCGGGCCTTGTGCCGGGCAGCGTCTTGGCCCGCTTCGAGGGGAGTCCGGCGGAGAGCGGGCTTTTCCGGGACGGATATTTCCACGTGGAGGGGCAGGCCAGCCAGCTTGCCGCCCTCTGCGTGGAGGCAAAGCCCGGCGATACCGTCCTCGACCTCTGCGCCGCCCCCGGCGGCAAGAGCCTGCTCCTCATCGAGGAGATGCAGGACGAAGGGCGGCTGGTGAGCTGCGACGTCAGCGAGAACCGCGTCCAGCTTATCCGCAAGGCCGTGGAGCGGATGGGGTTTGCCCACGTGGAGCCCCGCGTCTCCGACGGCACCAGACCTGACGCCGACCTGCCCATGGCGGATGCTATTTTGGTAGACGCCCCCTGCAGCGGCCTCGGCATCCTCGCCAAGAAGCCGGACATCCGCTACAAGACCCTCGAAAAAGCGCGTCACGATGAATTATTGGCCACCCAGTCGGCCATTCTGGATACAGCCGCCGCCCACCTGAAAGAGGGCGGGCGTCTGGTCTACTCCACCTGCACCATCGACCCTGCCGAGAACGAAGAGCAGGTGCGGGCCTTCGTGGGCCGACACCCGGAGTTCCGGGTGGTGACGCCGGACGTCCGCTTCCCGGCCGGGATGACGGTGGGGGACTGGGGTGCGCTTTCCGTCCCCACCCGCACCGGCATGGACGGCTTTTTCCTCTGCGCGATGCAGAAACGTGATTCCTGACAAAAGGAGATTTTCATGGAGACTAAACGCTGTATATCCTCCCTGACGCTGGAACAGCTGACAGCGGAGCTGAAAGCGATGGGCCAGCCCGGCTTCCGGGCAAAGCAGATCTTCCACTGGGTCCACCAGAAGCTCGTGACCGACTTTTCGGCCATGACCGACCAGCCCAAAGCCCTGCTGGCAAAGCTCGAGGAGGCATTTTACATCGCCGCGCCCATCATCGAGCGGCGGCAGGAGGCCAAGGACGGCACCGTGAAGTACCTGCTGCGGATGGCCGACGGCAACTGCATCGAGACCGTCGTCATGCGCTACCACTACGGCAACACGGTCTGCGTGTCCACTCAGGTGGGCTGCCGGATGGGCTGCCGCTTCTGCGCCTCGACCCAGGCGGGCCGGGTGCGCAACCTCGAGGCGGGCGAGATATGCTCCGAAATTTACACCGCCCAGAAGGACATCGGGGAGCGCATCTCCCACATCGTGCTGATGGGCATTGGGGAGCCGCTGGATAATTTCGACGAAGTCATGCGCTTTCTTGAGAACATCTCGTCCCCCGAGGGCGTGAACATCGGGATGCGGAACATCAGCCTCTCCACCTGCGGCCTCGTGCCGAAGATCGACCAGCTGGCCGAGAAGAAGCTCCAGCTCACCCTCTCCGTCTCTCTCCACGCCCCCAACAACGACATCCGCAGCGGCATGATGCCCGTGAACGACGCCTACCCCGTGGAGGTGCTGATGCAGGCCGTGCGCCGGTATCAGGAGACGACGGGCCGGAGAGTGAGTTTCGAGTACTCCATGGTGCGGGGCGTCAACGACTCCGACGCCTGCGCCAAGCAGCTGGCCGACCTCATCCGGGGGATGGGCGCTCACGTCAACCTCATCCCCATCAACCCGGTGGACGGCAGCCCTTATTCGGCTACCGACGCCGCCAACGTCCGGCGCTTCCAGCAGAAGCTGGAAAGCCTCGGCGTCAACGCCACCGTCCGCCGCCGTCTGGGCAGCGAGATCAGCGCTGCGTGCGGCCAGCTCCGCCGCGACGAGATGAACGGCAAAGTTTGAGAAGGAGAATCCTATGAAACTTGCAGGAAAAACAGACGTCGGCAGCGTCCGCTCCGAGAATCAGGATGACTACCGGGCAGGCGAGCTGAACAGCGACGCGGCCTGGGGCCTCGTGTGCGACGGCATGGGCGGTGCGCGGGGAGGCCGTGAGGCTTCCGTGAGCGCCTGCGACGTCATCGAGCACAGCTTCCACGAGCAGTACGCCCAGTGCCTGCCCGGCGACGAGGAAAAGTTTTTGAAACGGGCGCTCACGGGCGCCAACCGCTTCGTCTTCCAGAAAGCCTCCCGGGAGGAGGAGCTGGCGGGCATGGGCACTACGGCGGTCTGCGCCCTCGTGCGGGGCGGCAACGCCTTTATCTGCCACGCAGGCGACTCCCGGGCCTACCTCGTCCGGGACGGCAGACTCACCCAGCTCACCCACGACCACTCCTACGTGCAGGAGCTGGTGGACTGCGGCACCATCACCGCCGAGGAAGCCGAGCATCACCCCCAAAAGAACATCATCACCCGGGCGCTGGGCGTGGACTACCGCCTCGACCCCGAGTTCACCAGCGTGCCGGTGCAGAGGGGCGATATGATCCTGCTCTGCACCGACGGCCTCACCAACGTCCTGCCCAAGGAAAAGATCGAAGAGATCTTCACAAAGGGCGGGTTCTACGACATCCCCGACCGGCTGGTGGACGCCGCCAACGCGGACGGCGGCCCCGACAACATCACCGCGCTGCTGCTGGGCGTGGAGCCGCTGGAGGTGAAGCATGGATAATCTCATCGGCAAGACGCTGGACGGGCTCTATACCATTCAGGAGCTCATCGGCGAAGGCGGCATGGCCAACGTCTACAAGGCCGTGGTCTCTGCCCCCGGCGGGCCTGTGCCGGAAGGCACGGTGGTGGCCGTCAAGGTGCTGCGTCAGGAGCTGATGCATGACGCCGACCTCGTCCGCCGCTTCAAGAACGAATCCAAGGCCATCTCCCTGCTCAACCACCCCAACATCGTCAAGGTCTACGACGTCTCTGTCAGCGAAAACTTACAGTATATCGTGATGGAGTGCGTGGAGGGGATGACCCTCCGGGAGTACCTCAACGAGCGGGGCGGCAAGATCACCAGCCGGGAGACCGTCCACTTCATCGCTCAGATCCTCCGCGCCCTCGACCACGCCCACCGCAACGGCGTCGTCCACCGGGACATCAAGCCCCAGAACATCATGCTGCTGGACAACGGCCAGCTGCGGATGATGGACTTTGGCATCGCCCGCATCTCCCGGGCCGAGAACCAGATACAGAACGGCAAAAAGACCATGGGCAGCGTCCACTACATCAGCCCCGAACAGGCGAAGGGGGAGGAGACCGACCCCAAGAGCGACATCTACTCCGTGGGCGTCATGATGTACGAGATGCTCTCGGGCAGGCTGCCCTTCGACGCCGACGACATGGTGGAGGTGGCCCGCAAGCAGATACGGGACACCCCGAAGCCGTTGGCAGAGCTTGCCCCGGACGTGCCGCTGGGCCTCGTGCAAATTACGGAACGCGCCATGGCGAAGCTGCCGGTCAACCGGTATTCCAGCGCCACAGAGATGCTGGAAGCGCTGGACGCCTACGTGCAGGACCCCTCCGTCACGTTCCAGTATCAATATGTAAAGGAAGAACCTGAAAAGGTGGTGAATGACCCCATGCCGCAGAAACGCAGCATCCGCAGACCCCCGGAGAAACCGGCGGCGAATCCCGCCCGCCCCAAGGCCAGAGCGAAAAAGAAGAAGCGCAGCGCCTTTATGCCGGTGCTGCTGGGCATCACGACGGCCTTTGCGCTGGCCTGTGCGGCCCTGTGCTGGACCATCCTGAACGATTCCAGCAACATCATGACCAAAAGCGACGACATCGTGCTGAGCGATTTCAGCGGCATGACGCAGGACGAGGTGAACGCCTCTGAGCAGGTGGCCTCCGGTCAGGTGGTCGTCAACTGGGAAGAGGAGTATAACAACGACTACGCCGCAGGTTATGTCTACAAGCAGTCGCCGGTGGCGGGCCGCACCGTCCGCGAGGGCCAGAGCGTGACCCTCACCGTCAGCCTTGGCATCCACTACGTCACCGTCCCCGACCTGACCAACTACGTGCAGGCCGACGGCGAACAGCAGCTGAAGGACCTGGGCGTGTCGGTGCTGGTCACCCAGGCCGTGGATGAGTCGGTGGCCGCAGGCTCCATCATCCGCACCGACCCCGCCGCAGGCAGTCAGGTGGCCGCAGGCACCACGGTGGTGATCTACGTCAGCCGCCCGCAGGTGGCCACCACCACCAAAGTCCCCAGCCTCATCGGCATGAACGTGAACGACGCCCGTACCCTGCTGGTGCAGCGGAAACTGGGTCTGGGCAGCCAGACGGAGCAGTACAGCGACCAGCCCGTGGGCAGCATCATCAGCCAGAACCCCGGCGAGGGCGCATCGGCCAAGCTGAACACCCGCGTCAGCGTCGTGGTCAGCGCAGGCCCTGAGCCTGCACCGGAACCCGAAGCACCCAGCGAGAGCACCGCCAGCAGCGACGGCTCCGGCGGCTGGTTGGGCGGCCTCTTCGGGGGCAGCAGCTCTTCCAGCGAGAGCACCGGCGCCAGCTCGTCTTCTTCCACCGGCGGCGGTCTCAGCGACTGGTGGACGTCCTGGCTGGGCTAAAGGAGAAGGTATGACAGGTTATATCACAAAAGGCATCGGCGGATTTTATTACGTCAAGACGTCGGAAGGCATCGTGGAGTGCAAGCCCCGGGGCATCTTCCGCAAGCAGAAGATCACCCCCGTGGCGGGCGACGTGGTGACGCTGGAGACCGAGAACGGCGGGGCGGTCATCGCGGGCATTGCGCCCCGGCGGAACGTCTTCGTCCGCCCGCCCATGGCGAACCTCGACGTGCTGTTCCTCGTGGCAAGCACCACCCAGCCCACCCCCAGCACCCTCGTGCTGGATAAGCTCTCGGCCATCGCGGTGGACAAGGGCGTCCAGCCCGTCATCGTCTGCACCAAAAGCGACCTTGCCGAGGCGGAGTTTCTGCGCAGCGCCTACGAAAAATCGACCCTGCCCTTCATCCGCATCGACTACGCCACCGGCGAGGGTCTGGACGACATCAAGCACTGGATCAATGGCCGTCTCTGTGCCTTCTGCGGCAACTCCGGCGTGGGCAAATCCACCCTGCTGAACGCCCTCCTGCCCGACGTGGAGCGTCAGACCGCCGCCATCAGCCAGAAGCTGGGCCGTGGCCGTCACACCACCCGCGAGGTGACCATCTTTGAAGCCTTCGGGGGCCGCATCGCCGACACCCCGGGCTTCGCCAGCCTCGAGGCCAGCCGGGCGGGCTTCATCCCGAAAGAGGGTCTGGAACACGCCTTCCCGGAGTTCGGGCCTTACCTCGGCGCGTGCCAGTTCACCGGCTGCTCCCACCGCTCCGAGAAGGGCTGCGCCGTCCGCGCCGCCCTCGCGGAAGGCAAGCTCTCCCAGACCCGCTACGACAGCTACTGCGCCATGTACGATGAGGTCAAGGATGTGAAGGAGTGGCAGAGGAGGGGGTTGTAATGTCCCGCTGTGTTATCATTTCCGCCTGCCCGGTCAGCGCCTCGCTGGCGTCGGCCCTGCGGCCCGGCGACACCATCATTGCCTGCGACGCGGGCTATCGCAACTGTGCGCCGCTCCACTGCCGCCCCGACATCATCGTGGGCGACTTCGACACCGCGCCCTGCCCGGCGCAGGAGGGCGACGACACCATCATCCTGCCCCACGTCAAGGACGACACCGACACCGAGTACGCGGCAAAGCTGGCCTCCGAGAAGGGCTTCGACGAGGCGCTGCTGCTGGGTGTGCTGGGCGGCAGACGCCTCGAGCATACGCTGGCCAACCTCTGCACCGGCCTCGGCCTCGAACAGCGGGGCGTCCGCGCCACGCTTCTGGACGAGCGCAGCCGCATCACCTTCGTGATGCCCGGCGAGACCCGCCGCTACCCGAAGGACGGGTATTTCTACCTCTCGGTCTTCCCGATGGAGGGCAGGGCAGAGGGAGTCTCGGAGCGGGGCTCCTTCTACGAGCTGACCGACGCCGTCCTCACCGCAGGCTACCCCCTCGGCGTCAGCAACGAGTATGCCGATGGCTCCGACTGCATCACCATCTCCACCCAAAAGGGCGCACTGGTGGTGGTGGAGACGGTGCCGGACGGGCCGATCCTGAGCTGAACCGGAACATTCCGGGCGCGGGACGCCTATAATGGCGTATCAAGCGACGAAAGGTGGTCGGCTCTATGCAGGTGGTCGTTCTCAAAAGCCCCAAGTGCCTGAGAGGCTTGCTCCGGAGGCTGTTCGGCATCCGGAAAGAAACGCAGGACTGAAAGAAATGAAAAGCCGCTGCGCGGCAGTTTCTGTAAACTTTCTGTGCAACGCTTGACTTTTGCGGGGAATCGCATATAATAAAAGTAGCAAATGTAAAAGCAAATACGCCATCGGCGCACCCAAAGGAAAGACCCCCTCACGGAGCTGCTATCTCCGAAAGGGGGTCCTTTTTAGTGCTTACGGCCCTTCAGCCATCCGTCAAGCCACTTGCAAATGTAGTAAGACGCTACATTCGCTGCGACGGACAGTACAAATGTAAAAATATACGCCATAAGGCGACACCCCCCTTCTCCCATCCTTGGTAGATTGGGCGGGACGAGCCGCATCCCCAGTATACCATAAACTTCGGCAAAAAGATACAGGAAACGATGCGGAATGCAAAAGCCCCAAACCCGCGCGGACGGCTCTACGTATCGCTTCCTGCTTTCCATCTGCCATGGTTAAATTTTACCCCCTTCGGAGCAGCCGCCCCGAGGGGGTTTTCTCTTTTTTCTGCGCAGAAATACGCAGAAAGCTTGCGTTGACTGCACAACCTTTCGTGGTTATAATGAAAGCAACAAAACAACCCATGAAAGGAGTTTTTTATGCAGAAAAACATGACCGACCGCACCCCGGGCAGCTACGACGACTTCGTGGCCTACCTCGGCACGGTGCGCACCGAAGAGGAGCTGTTCTCCCGGCTGACCTACTGGTTCGCCGGGCAAAACCGCCCCGAGGACGTCCTCAGCCGCTCCGAGCTGGTGGAGGCGAGGGCGAAGGAGCTGGGCTTCTGGCAGGGCCTGACCTTCCGGATGGAGCGCTGGCTGGCCGACGGCAAGAGCGAGCTGGAAGCGGTGGGCCGGGAGGAGTTCCAGAGCCGCATCGCCGAGGACTACGCCGCCTACCGGGAAAAGGCCGACGCGGCCCGGGCGCGCTTCCGGGACCGCCGCCGCGCCGCGCCCTTCAACTTCACCCCCGACTGCCTCGAGAACGTCCCCATCCAGAACGTGAGCTGGCTGGTGGATGGGCTGCTGCCCATGGGGGAGGTGTCGCTTCTGGGTGCCGACGGCGGCACCGGCAAGGGCATCTGGCAGGCCCAGCTCATTGCGTATGTCACGGCGGGCCGGACCTCCGGCTTCTTCCCCCAGCCGCCGGAGAAGACCGGCAGCGTCCTCCTTTTTTCCGGCGAGGACGACCCCGGCAAGGTGCTCAAAGCCCGCCTGACGGCGGCAGGGGCCGATATGAGCCGGGTGATGGTCGTCACCAGCGACGCCTACTTTGCCCGCACCGGCAGCCCGCTCTGCATCCCGGACACCAGCTTTGCAAAGTACGTGGGGAAGGCCGCGCCCGCCCTCGTCATCATCGACCCGCTGCAGAGCTTTCTGCCTGCGGGGGTGGAGATGGCCAGCCGCAACCAGATGCGCAGCGCCCTGCTGCCCCTCAAAGCCCTCTGCGCCAGGCACGGCTGCGCGGCCCTCATCTCGATGCACACCAACAAGCGCGCCAACGTCTCGGGCCGCGCCCGTCTGGCCGACAGCTCCGACATCTGGGACATCGCCCGCAGCGTCCTCATGATGGGCCGCGACAAGAACAGCGAAAAGCTCTACCTCAGCCACGAGAAGAGCAGCTACTCCGCCCCGGCCCGGACGGCCCTGCTCCACATCGAGCAGGCGCAGGTGGAGGGCGTCACGACGGCGGTGGCCGTCTTTGACAGCCGCACCGACAAGAAGGACGCCGACTTCGTGGAGGAGCGCCGCGTCCGCACCGCCCAGACCAAAGAGGATACCGCGCAGGCCATCCTCAACGTGCTGGCCGAGAGCAAGCTGGGGAGTATGCCCAGTACCCAGCTCCGGGCGGAGGTGATGAAGGAGATGGGGTGCAGCGAGAAAACCTATAGCCGCGCATATAGCGAGCTGGCGAAAAGCGGCGAGATATTAAAACGAGCCATCAGACAAAAAGATGGAAAGAACTTGTGGTGTTCTTTCTTACCATACTGTAGTAAATCAAATGACCAAGTTCAAATATAATAACGTATATACGATATATATTCCATGTTGGTCAACCTGACCAAGTTGCTCATGCTGACCAAGTTCCAACTTGGCCTTGTGAGCCGAAGTTGGTCAACATGACCAAGTTCGATTTGGAACGATGTATCGACGATAATTTCCAACTTGGCCAGATAACCTGCTGGTCTCGGAGCAGCCGTATTTCCCGAAACCTGCGTGAATCGCCCCAAAACCTGCGCGAATGGCCGTTGCAGCGGCGGCGGGAGACGGGTTATAATGGACGTATCAAAAACACCACAGTGAACGGAGGATACGACCATGAAACTGAAAAAGCTCCTTGCCCTCGCCCTTGCGGGCGTGCTGATGCTGGCCCTGCTCACCGGCTGTTCCGGCGGCGGAAACGGAGAGGACAGGCTCGTCGCGGAGGCCGTCGCCGACATCTTCAAGGGAAACTCCCAAAACGTCGAAGTCTCTTACAGTGTCCCCGCGCTGACCCGCACCATCCGGCCCGCGTTCACCCCGGACTGGTTCCAGAATACCCCAGAGGGAATCATCTGGCTGGACGAGAACTTCCCCATAGACGCCGGTCAGACGCTGGAAGGCTTCCTGCAAGACAGCCTGAAAGCCTACGCGCAGAGCAATTTCGTGAGCTTTGTTGCTTTCGACTCCACCGGGATGAGCGCCCGTGAGCAGGCAGAGAAGTTCTCCAGCGGTGTGCCGTCGGTCGGGGTCTACGATAAAGGTGTGTCGCCCGGGGCTAACACCAAGCTGCGTGTCGGCGTCTGCCATAAGACCGTCGAGGGCCGGGAATACTGCTTGGTGGTCGTTGTCCGGGCCCGATGATGCGCTTGTAAACTTTCTGTGCAACGCTTGACTTTTGCGGGGAATGGCATATACTAAAGATGGAATTGTGAGTATGTTCCAAACTTTTTCACCCATGGAAAGAAAAGCCCCCAAGGAGCGGCAACTCCCCGGGGGCTTTCCTTTAGTCGGGCTTACGGTTCTTGTCGAGTTTGCCAAGCCACTTGCAGATGTAATGAGAAATTACATTTGCCACGACAGACTCCAAAATTGTGAGTAAATGATTCAAACCTTTCACCCCCTCTCCCGTAAGATAGCGGGGATGAACCGCAAACCAATTATAACATAGATTTTCGACAAAAGATATAGAAATAAACGAATCTGCCGTAATGGAAATCCCCCAAGGAGTTGCGACCTCCGTGGGGGATTTTTGTTCTGCTCCCTTCCCACCCCGCATACATTCTCATCAGAGCAAGGACAGGAAAGGAGCATCACCATGGAGCTGAAAGTGTTCCGGGACGTTCTGCCTGCGGCGGGTGCGGACTGCACCGCCAAGGCGGAGCTGCCCCTCGAGACCGAACTACTGATCTCGGACTATCTGCCGCCGGTGCAGCGCATCGTCAAGTGCTTCGCAAAGCCGGTGGTGCTGCAAAAGCAGCTGGCCCCCGGGCGGCTGACGCTGGAAGGATATTTGCGCTGTACCGTGTATTATCAGGGCGAGGAGGGGGCGGGGCTGTGCCAGACCGAGCAGAAGCTGCCCTTCACCAAGGCCCTCGAGCTGCCCTCTTTCGCGGCCACGGCGTGGACAGCCTGCGTCGAGGGCCAGACCGAATACCTCAACTGCCGGGCCGTCAACCCCCGCCGCATCGAGGTGCGGGGGGCCTACGGGCTGGTGGTGAGCGTCCACGCCCAGCTGTCCACCGAGGTCATCACGGCCCTCAGCGAGGGCGGCATCGAGCAGAAGCCGGTCACGCTGGCAGGGGTGCGGCGGGCCGCCACCCTCGAAAAGCTCGTGACCATCGAGGGGGCGCTGACCTTCCCGAAGCCCCCCGCCGCCATCCTCGACATCACCGGCACCGCCGAGGTGCGGGAGCTGAAGCGGATGCAGGGCAAGGCCGTGGCGAAGGGGGTGCTGCACGTCCTCTGCGGATGGCGGGCCGAAGGGGACGCCGCCCTCCGCAGCCAGACCGCCGACCTGCCCTTCAACCAGATACTGGATGCAGAGGGCCTCAGCGAGGACTGCCGCTGCCTCTGCGTGCTGGAGCCGGTGGGCTTTGCGGCGGCGGAAGGGGAGACCACCGAGGACGGCTCTGCCTCCACCACCCTCACGGCCACGGCGATGCTGCGGCTGAGCGGCTGGCGTCCCTACCAGCTCCAATGCGTGGCCGATGCCTTCTCCACCCGCTTCGAGACGACCCTCACGCCCCAGACTCTCGCCACCGAGTCGCTGCTCTGCGCGCTGGACGAGACGACGGTGCTGCGGGGCTCCGGCCCTCTGCCCGACGCCGGAGCGCATATTTTAGCCTGCTTCGCCTCCTTCGGGCCGGTGAGCCTGACGCGGCAGGAGGGGAGAGCCGTCCTGACGGCCCGGGCCGTGGTGTCGGCCTTTGCGGAAAACACCCTCGGGGAGATGGAGTGCTACGAAAAGGCGCTGGACTACGCCCTGCCGCTCCCCGCCGACCTGCCCGAGGATGCCGACGCCTACCCCGAGTGCTGGCTGAGCGTTCAGGACCTGCAATGCGCCAGCGCAGGCGGCGCGCTGGATGTGTCCCTCACCGTCCGGGCCGAGGGCGCGGTGCTGGCGCGGCAGACGGCCTCTCTCGTGGGGGCGGTGGAGCTGGGCGACCCCCTCGCCCCTGCCGACCCGGAGGTGTCGCTCCGCATCTGCTACGCCCAGCCGGGGGAGGAGCTGTTCGCCATCGCCCGGCGCTACCACGTCTCGCCCGGCCAGATGCTGGCCGCCAACGACCTCCCCGACGGCACCGCCCGCCTCGACGAGGCGCGGAGACTGCTGGTGCCGGGGGTGTGAGCGAAGTTGTAAACTTTCTGCACAGCGCTTGACTTTTGCGGGGGATCGGGTATCCTAAAGTCAGGAATGTCAAGGGTCAAGATTGTCACCCCAAAAAGGAAAAAACCCCTCGGAGTCGCTACCTCCAAGGGGGTTTTTCATTTAGTTGGGCTTACGGTCATCGTTGTACCGGTCAAGCCACTTGCAACGGCGACGACCGCCGCCAGCGGCGGAAGCAGGGAGGAGCTGTTGGGGCAGCGGCCAGCAGGATGCAAGCGGCAGCGAAGCAGACGCTGGGAGCCGCAACCCGGGCTCCTTCTTGTCATATCCATATTGCATCCGCTTTCATCATATAAGGCCGTTCCAGTCTTTTCTCTTCTGCGCCACATCGGGAACGCTCCTGTTCACGGGCATGAAGAGACTTTTTCTTCCAAGCTTCTATTCCCTAGGCCGAACGTATTAGTTACGCAGTGCTTTTTCACGCACTTCCGGTGTAACTGCTTTCAGAAGATTATAGAGGTCAATAATATCGGTGATTGCCTGCCGGTCCTGCACCGTCCATGTGTAATCAAACTTGCTATAATCCGTTCCCTCGAAACGCATGATAACGGTATCGGCACTCAAAAGGTTTCGCAACCATTCGACTTCACTGTCTTCCATTTCAAAGGTGGCCCATGCAAACCATTTACCAAGCTCTTTGTCGTATCCATAACCGGAGTTATCATAATCGCAAATGTAAGTGTACTTATAATCTCCACCGCGCAGAATGATGTCATCGATATCCAGCTCGGAAGAGCCCATGTAAGTAAAATCTTCCCAGAAAACAATAGTGTTCCCCTTGTCCCAGATATAAAGGTTGGGGCCAATGCCACACGTCTTGCGCTTATCGATGCTGTCATCATGCGGGGTTGTAATCGCCCAGCAGTCTTCTACTGCATCGTAGTTGACATTGCACTTTGCAAGTGCATCCTGAATACCAAGAATCTGCTGTGCTTCTGCCAGCACACCAAAATTGGTGACAGCAGCTTTTCCTGCATCATCCAACTGGTTATAGGCATCCAAAGCGGCCACGATTGCCGCGCGTCTGCTGCGCGTGACAGTACCGATCTGGCTGATCAGCGCTTCTACCTGCTCCGGGGTCACAGCACTATTCTGCTGCGCGAGCACCGCAAAGGGAACGTCCCCGGCGGGGCTGGCGGCCAGCGCAGGCAATGCAGTACCTGCCATCAGAGCGGCCACAAGGCTGCCTGCCACAAGAACTTTGCATTTTTCTGTAATTTTCATTTGATTTGCCTCTTTCCTCTTGATTTCAGCTTATAGCTGTTGTAACACAAAATTATAGATACAACAAAGGTGTCAATGCGCGGGCACCGGGTGCAAAATAAGTATACCATAAACTCCGACAAAAAGATACAGGAAGCGATGCCACGAGCCGGACTTGTCGAACGAAGTGAGACTGAGAAGGTAAGCTCCATAAGTACGACTTATTACGAAAATATGAATAAAAACTCGAAAAAGCCCTACCGTTCCCGGTTCCGGTCTGCTATAATTTTCTATGCTTGTTACAAAAACCTGAAGTGAAGTAAAGGAGCCAGGATATGATAAAAAGCGCTGAACTGGAAAATTCGGCATACGAGTTTGAGGCGAAAATGCCGCTGCGCCACGCTGTCCCGCTGGGATTGCAGCACGTGTTCGCCATGTTCGTGGGCAACCTCACCCCGCTGCTCATCATCACCAGCGCCTGCGGCCTCGCGGGCGGTGAGTTCGCAGACCTGCAGGTGAGCCTGCTGCAGAACGCCATGTTCGTGGCGGGCATCGTCACGCTGGTGCAGCTGTACGGCCTCGGCCCTGTGGGCGGCAAAGTGCCGATCATCATGGGTACCAGCTCGGGCTTTCTGGGCGTGTTCAACAGCGTGGCTGCCAGCATGGGCGGCGGCGTCACGACCTACGGCGCCATGATGGGCGCATCCATTCTGGGCGGCCTGTTCGAGAGCGTGCTGGGCGTCTTTCTGAAGCCCCTGCGCAAGCTGTTCCCGCCGGTGGTCACCGGCACGGTCGTGCTGTCCATCGGCCTGTCCCTCATCTCCGTGGGCGTCAACTCCTTCGGCGGCGGCAACGCAGCCAAGGACTTCGGCTCGGTGGAGAACCTGCTGCTGGCCGTCTTTGTGCTGGTGGTCATCCTCTTCTTCAAGCACTGGACCAAGGGCTTCCTCAGCTCTTCCTCCATCCTCGTGGGCATCATCGCGGGCTATCTGGCAGCCATCGTCATGGGCTTCGTCCTGCCCACTACCGGCGTCACCGCCGACGGCGTGGAGTTCACCAAAGCATGGGTGCTGAACTGGAACAAGGTCGCTGAGGCCAGCTGGTTCGCCATCCCGAAGCTGGTGCCGGTCAAGATCGTCTTCGACCTCCGCGCCATCCTGCCCGTCATGATCATGTTCATCGTCACCGCCGTGGAGACGGTGGGCGACATCTCCGGAGTCATGGAGGGCGGCATGAGCCGCGAGGCCACCGATAAGGAGCTGAGCGGCGGCATCATCTGCGACGGCATCGGCTCTACCGTCGCCGCCTGCTTCGGCGTCCTGCCCAACACCTCCTTCAGCCAGAACGTGGGCCTCGTGGCCATGACCAAGGTGGTCAACCGGGGCGCACTGGCCACCGGCGCCATCTTCCTGATGCTCTGCGGCCTCATCCCCAAGCTGGGCGCACTCATCTCCATCATGCCGCAGGCCGTTCTGGGCGGCGCTGCCGTCATGATGTTCTCCTCCATCGTGGTGTCGGGCATCCAGCTCATCACCAAGGAGAAGATGACTCCCCGCACCCTGACCATCGTCTCTGTGGCGCTGGGCGTGGGCTACGGCATGGGTGCAAACGCCAAGATCCTTGCCAACACCCCCCAGTTCGTCCAGCTCATCTGCGGCGAGAGCGGCATCGTGCCTGCTGCCTTCGTGGCCATCCTGCTCAACTGCCTGCTGCCCCGCGACGAGAAGTAAGCTTTGGAGCACTGCGGCCTCCCTGTCTTTGCAGGGAGGTCTTTTTGTGCTATAATTTCCCCAGTCTTATCAGAGGGAAGGAGGACTCTATGGAACTGCAAACTGCCGCCCGCTATCGTCTTCTGGACGAGCTGCGGGGACTCGACCTCATCAGCATGATGCTCTACCACGGGATGTGGGACGTGGTGTTCCTCTTCGGCGTGGCCCAGAAGTGGTACACCGGACGCCCGGGCTTTGTGTGGCAGCAGAGCATCTGCTGGGTCTTCATCCTGCTTTCGGGCTTCTGCCTGCCGCTGGGGCATCATCCGTTCCGGCGGGGAGCCGTCGTCTTCGGGGCAGGGGCGCTGGTCACAGCCGTCACCCTGCTCTTCCTGCCCGAGGACGTGGTGTGGTTCGGGGTGCTGACTCTGCTGGGCTCATCCATGCTCCTCACCGCCGCGCTGGACCCGCTGCTGCGCCGCGTCCCGCCCGCCGTGGGCGTGGCCGTCAGCGCCCTGCTGTTCTGGGGGACCTACCCCACGATGAACGGCTTCTGGAACCTGCCGGGCGGGCGTCTGGCCCTGCCGCAGGCCCTCTACGCCAGCTGGCCCACGGCCTATCTGGGCTTCATGCCGAAGAGCTTTTTCTCCACCGACTATTTCCCGCTGCTGCCCTGGCTGTTTCTGTTCTGGGCGGGGTACTTCCTCCACCACCTCGTGGGCCGCGGACGCCTCGCGCCGCTGCGCAGGTCGGTCTGCCCGCCGCTGGGCTGGATGGGCCGTCACTCGCTGGTGCTCTATCTGCTCCATCAGCCGGTCATCCTGGGGGTGCTGACGGTGGTGTTCCGGCTGGTGAGAGCGGGGTAAAGCTTCTGGAAAAGTTAGCCTCTGCGACCGCTTGACAAAGCGGCGGCGCTGTGGTATCCTATGGACAGTTAGAAAAATCTAACTAAAGAGATGCGTCTGAGCCTGCTTCCGACGCATTTTTATGGAGCAAAATGTTAGAAGCAACTAACCCAATAAATCAAAAGTGAGGCTGAACATTATGAGCAAAGTAGCAATCGTATTCTGGAGCGCCACCGGCAACACCGAGACCATGGCAAACTGCATCGCGGAGGGTGCAGGCGCTGCCGCCGCCATCGTCCCCTGCGCCGAGATGGACGCAGCAAAGCTGGGCGAGTATGACGTGGTGGCCTTCGGCTGCCCGGCCATGGGCGCTGAGCAGCTGGAGGAGAGCGAGTTCGAGCCGATGTTCGCGGGCCTCGAAGGCTCTCTGAACGGCAAGAAGGTGGCTCTGTTCGGCTCCTACGGCTGGGGCGACGGCCAGTGGATGCGCGACTGGTGCGAGCGCGCCAAAGAGGACGGCGCACAGCTGTTCAGCGACGAGGGCCTCATCTGCAACGAAACGCCCGACGACGACGTTCAGGCTGCCTGCCGCAAGCTGGGCGCTGATCTGGCCAACTGGTAAAAAATAACACCGGCCCATCCTGCATCATCCCACGTCTTTGGGGCAACCTAGGGACAAAGAGGTGATGAATGAATGGAAAACACAGGTGTCCGCTGTGATGTCTGCGAGTGCCGCCACAACGTGGGGAGCTGCAAGTGTGACTTGCCCGAGATCACGGTGACGGAGCGCTGCACCTGCTCTTCTCAGCAGGTGGACATCCCGCACTACTGCCAGAGCTACGAGAAGAAGTAAGCTTTGCGCAACAAAAAGACCTCTGCCCGACGGCCTTGCCGGGCAGGGGTCTTTTGCTGTTAGAAGCTGTTTTCATAGGCGGTGTGCAATGCTTATGAAAACGGCTTCTCTAGTGGAGGCTGACGCCGAAGGTGGGCAGGCTGCGCAGCAGGGTGCCGACGTTGTGCATCTCGTAGATGCCGAAGCCCAGAGCGCTGGCGGCTACGAGGTTGTCGGCCCGGTCGTCGATGAAGATGGACTCATCGGCCCGGAGATGGTACTTGTCCAGCAGGGCCTGATAGATGCGGGGGTCGGGCTTGTTGATCTTCACTTCGCAGGAGGCCACGCCGCCGTCGAAGAGGCCCTCGAAGTCCCGGTGCATCAGCAGGTCCAGCACGTCCTCGGGGATGTTGCTCAGGTAGTAGACGCAGTAGCCGCGCTGCTTGAGCTGCGCCACCAGCGTCTGCATCCGGCGGCGGGGGCGGAGCATGCTCATCCAGTCGTCCAGCACGCCCTCCACCTCGAAGCCCCGGCCCACGGCCCTGGCCCGCTCGAGCATCCGCTCGTTGGCCTCCCGGCGGGTGCAGCCGCCATTCTCTGCTGCCGAAGGTCAGGTCGTAGACCTCCTCTTCCAGCCCCCGGTTCCCGAACAGGTCGATGAGGTACTTGTGGGGGTCGAAATCCACCATGACGCCGCCGAAGTCGAACACGATATTTTTATACATCGATGATACCTCTTTAAAAAAAGTTGGGATCGCACTGCGCCCAGTATAGCACATCCGGGGCAGTATTTTCCAGCCCTTTTGCATCGTCCGGCCCGCACCGGCATAGGATGGGACTGTAAGGGGGCGGGGGAGATGACCTTTCGGGAGCTGTGCAGCAAGGAAGTCGTCCAGCTGAAGGACGGGGCCTGCCTTGGCCGGGTGGACGATCTGGAGCTGGACGCCGACACGGCCCGCATCGGGAGCCTGCTTCTGCTGGGGCGGCCCCGGCTCTTCGGGCTGCTGGGCCGGGACGAGACCCTGACCATCCCGTGGGCCGACATCGAGCGCATCGGTCTGGACGCCATCCTCGTGCGGACGGACATCCCCGCCCCGCCGCCCTCCCACGGGGGACTGCTGGATAAATTGCATCAGTGGCTGAACGGATGAAAGATTTTCACCCGTTTTTTGCTCGTCAGGGCTGGATTTTGGAGGCGGGATGATTATAATAGAGGACTGGGGCGGAGTCTGCCGCCTCAAATAAGCTTCAAATAATACGAAAAACGCAGAAGTGAAAGGAACTTCTTTATGACACACCATCCGAGTGCTGCGTCCCTCCGGCTGCATGGGGCGCGGCTGCTGTTTCCGCCTGTGGCCACCCTTCTGTTTCTGGTGCTCACCGAGTACATCGCCCGCGGCACCCTGAGCGGAGATACCTTTGTGCAGTACATCTTTCCCCACGCAGAAGCCTATCTGCTGGCGTGGGGGCTGCTCTTCCTCGTCTGGATGGCGGTGGACTGGCTCACCCGCTTCGCCCCGCTGGCCACCCTCCTGTCGGCCCTGCTGGGCTGTCTGCCCGCCACGGTGGACTTTTACATCCTGCAGCTCCGGGGCGAGCCCTTCCTCCCGTGGGACTTGATGCAGGTGTCCGAGGCCGCCGGCGTGGCCTCCGCGGCGGGCATCCACGTCCAGAAGAGCATGGTCGTCTCCGGCGTCGTGGTGCTGGCTCTGACCGTCGGCTCCTTCTTCCTCTACCGGGGGCGTCAGAAGCTGCCGTGGGTGCAGCGTCTGGCGGGCTTCGCGGCCAGCACAGCGGCCACCTGCGCCCTCATCTTCGGGGTGTTTTTGCAGCCTGCCGTCACCCAGTCGCTGGGCATCCTGCCCGACGCATGGATGCAGGACCGCTACTACCGCTATTACGGCGTCATCACCAGCTTCCTCACCAACCTGACCAATCTGGAAATAGACAAGCCCGAGACTTACTCGGAGGAGGCCATCAACGCCATCCTCGACGACGTGGAGGCAGGGGAGAAGTACACCACCAGCCCGGCCTGGCCCGGCTCCTACGCCGCCCAGACCCCGGCAGACGAACAGGTGAAGCAGCCCACCATCCTCTACGTGATGGACGAGTCCTACTGGGACGTCTCGGAGCTGGAACAGTACGGCTTCCAGTTCGACACCGACGTCTCGGCCAACCTCCACGCTCTGCAGCAGACCAGCGCCTATGGCCGGGTCTACAGCCCCAGCTTCGGCGGCGGCACCTGTGACGTGGAGTTCGAGGCCCTGACGGGCTACTCGGTGTCCTATCTGCCCAGCGGCAGCAAGCCCTACCAGCAGCACGTGACGAAACCCATGTTCGCCCTGCCCAGCTACCTCAAGACCGAAGGGTATCAGACGGCGGCGGTCCACTGCTTCTGGGCCAGATACTGGAGCCGCGACACGGCCTACCCCAACCTCGGCCTCGACGACTTCATCAGCCTCGAGAAGATGCACGGCGTCCAGAAGGTGCGCCGCCACTACTGGACCACCGGCCTCGTCACCGACGACTCCATGGCAGACCAGATCATCGGCCAGTACGAGACCATGAAGGCCCAGTCCGACGCCCCCGTCTTCCTCCACGCCGTCACCATGCAGAACCATACCAATTATAATAAGGATAACTACCCCGACGACCAGCGGGTGAAAGTCACCGAAGCCCCGGCGGGCCTCAAGGCCAGCACCGTGGGTGCGCTGGAAGACTTTGCCACCGGCATCCGGGACGCCGACGCCATGCTGGGCAGGCTGACGGACTACTTCTCGCAGGTGGACGAGCCGGTCATCCTCGTGTTCTGGGGCGACCACTACAACCCCATCGACTCCAATTACGACATCTACACCCGCAGCGGCTACGCCAGCGGCTCCAGCGCCGACCCCCGCCTCCATCAGACCACCCTGCTGATGTGGTCGAACTACTCCGACCGCGCGGTCGACCTCGGCACCATCGCCGCCTACGACATCTCGCCGGTGATGATGGAGCTGTTCGGCCTGCGTCAGCCCGCCTACTTCCAGTTCCTTGGCCGTCAGCTCCGGGCCGCCTACCGGGCCAACACCCGCGGCACCATTCTGGAGAAGGACGGCACCGCCTCGAACGAGCTGACCCCCTTGCAGCAGAAGTGGAGCGATGAGCACTGGCTGCTCCAGTACGACCTCATGTTCGGCAAAGGCTATGCCCTGAGCCGGATGGGCCTCGAGAGCATCGCCGAGGGCGCAGATTGACGAAAAACTACGATTCTTTTTAGAAAAAAGCACGAAAACCCCTTGCAACGGCCAGAGGTTTGTGCTATTATTACTTAGCATTACACACGCATCACTATGCCCTTTTGTGCTCTGACGAGTGGAGGGCAGTCCGCAGGCATCCGATATGTCAGTGGATCACGGTGTGCGGAGGCAAAACAAATTTTGGAGGTAATTTTACTATGGCAGTCGTTTCTATGAAGCAGCTTCTCGAGGCAGGCGTTCACTTTGGTCACCAGACCCGCCGCTGGAACCCCAAGATGGCGAAGTATATCTTCACCGAGCGCAACGGCATCTATATCATCGACCTGCAGAAGACCGTCAAGAAGCTGGACGAGGCTTACAACTACGTGAAGGAAGTTGCAGCTGAGGGCGGCGACATCCTGTTCGTTGGCACCAAGAAGCAGGCTCAGGAGTCCATCCGTGACGAGGCTCTGCGCTGCGGCATGCACTACGTCAACGCTCGCTGGCTGGGCGGTATGCTGACCAACTTCCGCACCATCCGCAAGCGCATCGACCGTATGGCTCAGCTGCAGAACATGAAGGACAACGGCACCTTCGAGCTGCTGCCCAAGAAGGAAGTCGCCAAGCTCGAGCTGGAGATGGAGAAGCTGGACAAGTACCTCGGCGGCGTCAAGAACATGAAGACCCTGCCCAAGGCCATGTTCATCGTTGACCCCCACAAGGAGCGCATCGCTGTTGCTGAGGCTCGCAAGCTGAACATCCCCATCGTTGCGATCGTTGATACCAACTGCAACCCCGACGAGATCGACTACGTCATCCCCGGCAACGACGACGCTATCCGCGCTGTCAAGCTGATCGCTGGCGCTATGGCTGACGCTGTGCTGGAAGGCAAGCAGGGCAACCAGGAGGCCGCTCCCGCTGAGGACGCAGCAAACGCCTGATTTCCCGAAATTCTCACAAACCAACAAATACTGTGTAAGGGAGAATACCAAAATGGCTATTACTGCAAAGGACGTTATGGAACTGCGCAAGCAGACCGACTGCGGCATGATGGAGTGCAAGAAGGCTCTGACTGAGGCTGACGGCAACTTCGAGAAGGCGATCGAGATCCTGCGTGAGCGTGGTCTGGCTACCGCCGCCAAGAAGGCAAGCCGTGTGGCTGCCGAGGGCATGGTCTACGCTGATTACTGCCCCGAGTGCAAGGTGGGCGTCGTCATCGAGGTCAACGCCGAGACCGACTTCGTCGCCAAGAACGACAAGTTCGTCGCCTTCGTCAAGGAGGCCACCAAGGTCATCATGAAGCAGAACCCCGCTGATGTGGAGGCTCTGATGGCATGCAAGACCGAGAGCGGCGAGACCGTCGATGAGGCTCTGAAGAACCTCATCCTGGTCATCAAGGAGAACATCAAGGTTCGCCGTTTCGTCCGTTACGAGGGCGTCTGCTCTGCATACGTCCACGGCGGCGGCACCCACGGCATCCTGGTCAACTTCGAGACCACCAACGGCATCGAGGCTAAGGACGAGTTCGTTGCATACGGCAAGGATGTTGCCATGCAGGTCGCAGCTGCCAACCCCAGCTACGTCGATGAGGCTGCTGTCCCCGCTGAGGTCGTCGCCAAGGAGAAGGAGATCCTCCTCGCTCAGATGGCTAACGACCCGAAGAACGCCAACAAGCCCGACGCTGTCAAGCAGAAGATGATCGAGGGCAAGATCAAGAAGTACTTCAAGGAGAACTGCCTGGTCGATCAGGAGTTCGTCAAGGACGGCGACATGACCGTTGGTCAGTACACTGCCAAGGTCGCAAAGGACCTGGGCGGCGACATCAAGGTCATCAAGTTCACCCACTTCGTCAAGGGCGAGGGCCTGGAGAAGCGTTCTGACGACTTCGCTGCTGAAGTCGCAAGCATGGTGAAGTAAGCCAGCTTCTACTGCTAAAGTAAACGAGAGCCGCAGTGCCTGTAACAGGGCGCTGCGGCTCTTTTTGTTTGCGTTTGCCCGGAAGTTGTGCTATCATCATAGGAGCAATCGAATGGAGAGGAGAGAGGAATATGCAGATTGAGTCCAGAACATTCACCCTGCCCAGCGGGGAAGTGTTGACGGTGCGCAGCTTGTGCGCGGACGATGCAGAGGCGCTGAATGCATTCCGCTATGCGACCTACAGCGAGACCTATTTTATGGCCCGCTACCCGGAAGAAGGCGCGAATCTGGAAACGGTGCAAACCGGGCTTGCAGCCTGCAGGAAAAGCCCGGTGAACTTTGAGGTAGGCGCCTTTGTCGGAGAAAAGCTGGTGGGGGAGTTTGGCGTTGCACAGCTGCGGCCGCATATCAAATACCGCCATCGTGCCGTAATGGGTATCTCTGTCCGGAAAGAGTATTGGGGCTGCGGTCTGGGCAGCTACCTGATGCAGCTTGCCATCGACCAGACCCGGGCCAACGGCTTCGAGCAGTTGGAGCTGGGGGTGTACAGCGATAACAGCCGTGCCATCCATCTCTATGAAAAGTTCGGCTTTGAGCGCTATGGCATCCAGCCCCGGGCCTTTAAGCTGAAGGACGGCACCTACCGGGATGAGATCATCATGGCGAAGATGCTGTAACCGGAACAGAACAAAAACGCCGCCGACGGTTCGAAAGCCGTCAGCGGCGTTTTGTTTATTCAGTCAACAGCGGTCAATGGATCAGGCCTTGGCCTCGCTGTTGTGCTCTGCCTTCTTGTAGGCGGAGAAGGAGTGGAACACGATGTTCAGGCCCAGAACGATCAGCAGGACAGCCAGGATGAGCTGCAGGCCGTTGGCGATGAACACAGCGCCCCAAGTGGTCTCACCGGCAGGGATGGCGACAGCAGCGGCATTGCTGATGGCCTTGACCATAGCCATGAGGCGCTGCACCAGAGCGGTGAAGGTGACGCAGAGCATGATGATGAGCGGGGGGAAGAGCATCTTGTTGCTGCGGCCGGTGACCTTCAGGAAGACGCACAGGGTAGACAGGACCAGAGCGCTCAGCAGCTGGTTTGCAGAACCGAACAGGGGCCAGATGTTGGCGTAGCCGATCTTGGTCAGGATGAAGCCGAACACCAGAGTGATGAAGGTGGAGAAGTAGACGTTGCAGAGCAGCTTGCGCCAGCCCTCAGCGTGCTCCATGTCGTCCACGCTGAACAGCTCCTGGAAGCTCATGCGGCCGATACGGGCCACGGCATCCAGACTGGTCAGAGCCAGTGCGGAAACGCACATGGTCATAAAGACGGTAGCGGCATAAGCGGGGACACCGAACATCTCAAAGAAACCGGCGACGCCGCGGCTGAAGATCTGGAAGGGAGTACCGGCGGCGGGGGTGCCGTCAGCAGCGGCAGCAGCACCGGCGACGCAGAGAGCCAGAACAGCCAGCAGGCTCTCGAGGATCATGGCGCCATAGCCGACCTTCAGCATATCCTTCTCGTTCTCGACGGTCTTGGAGGAAGTGCCGGAAGAGACGAGGCTGTGGAAGCCGGAGACAGCACCGCAGGCCACGGTGACGAACAGGATGGGGAACATGGTACCCAGCTTCTCGTTGGTGAAACCGGTGAAGACGGGCAGGTTCATGGTGGGATGAGCAACCAGCAGGCCCACAACGGCACCGGCGATCATGGCCACGAACATAAAGGTGGTCATGTGGTCACGGGGCTGCTTCAGCAGCCACATGGGCAGAACTGCGGCAAAGAAGATGTAGACGAAGGTGATGTAGCTCCATGCAGCCTTGCCCAGAATGATGGGCAGGTTTGCACCGATGACGAAGGACAGCACGATGAAAACGATGCTGATGACGCTCTCTTTCCAGCCGGAGAAGTTGAACTTCTTCTGGATGAGGCCGAAGACGACAGCGAAGACCATGAACATGATGGAGACCATACCGGCAGCGCCGTTGGTCTGAGCAGCCTCCACCAGAGCACCGTCAGCGCCGAAGGCGTTGAAGGTGCCGGCTACCATGTCAGCAAACGCTGCAATGACGATGCCGCAGAACAGCCAGCAGAACAGCAGGAACAGCTTGCGGCCGGTCTTGCCGATGTACTTCTCGATCAGCATGCCCATGCTCTTGCCGTCGTTCTTGACGGAAGCGTACAGAGCGCCGAAGTCGGTGACAGCGCCGAAGAAGATGCCACCCAGCAGCACCCACAGCAGGACAGGCAGCCAGCCGAAAGCAGCAGCCTGGATGGCACCGGTGACAGGGCCTGCACCGGCGATGGAGCTGAACTGGTGTGCAAACACGGTCCAGCCGTTGGTGGGGACATAGTCACGGCCATCCTCGTGGACGACTGCGGGGGTCTTGGCGGTGGGGTCGATGCCCCACTTGTTGGCCAGCCAGCGGCCATACAGCGTATAAGCGCCGAACAGACACACGGCTGCGATCAAAACGATGACCAGCGTATTCATTTCTTTTACCTCTTTCCTTTCTTTCACACCGGCAATGGCCGAAGCAGGACGGCTGTGCCCAAAAGCAGGGCAGGCGAAACGGCCCGGAGGGGTGAAAAAAGCCTCCGTCCTCATGAAAGATAGAGACACAAAGATGTATCCCATCTTCCTCGAAGACGAAGGCCAAACGGTGCATCTGCACCGGTCGTTCTCCGCGGTACCACTTCGTTTGCTGCTTTCGGGAGCAGCCGCTTGCGCGTACAGGCGTTCCTGCCGCCGATACGCCGCCCTGTAACGTGGGCTGAACGGCCATGCACTACTGCCGCAAGCGGGTTCGCACAGGCTGCTCGCAGGTGAGGGCCTCTCGCACTGTGCTGCCGTCTTGCACCGGAATGGCGGCTCTCTGAGCGCAGGGAATGCGAAAAGTCATGTCCTGTTCATTGCATTTGCCGAATGATTGTGTATACTTTAGTCCTGATTTCATAATTTGTCAATATATTTTGGGCAAGTTAGGAGACTGTGCCATTTTTGCGGGGGAGAGATTAAGAAAATTTAGGCGATTTTTGTTCAGATGTGAGATGAATAAAACTGAATGCCTCCACAGATGAAATCTGCTAAACTCCCGGAAAGAAAGACCGAATACTTGACTTTTATACTTTCAAGTGCTAAAGTAACAGAGTAATAGAAAGACCCGTGCCGCACCCTGCGGCACTTTGCCCTAAAGGAGGCAGCTATGGCGGACAAGAACCCCAGAAGAAACCCCACCACCGACGCACTGTTCGACGCGATCCTGAGTCTTGAGACGAGGGAGGAGTGCTACAACTTCTTCGAAGACCTCTGCACGGTCAAGGAGATCTCCGATATGGCCCAGCGTCTGGAAGCGGCCAAGCTCCTGCTCAGCGGCAGCACCTACGACCAGATCGTAAAGGCGGTGGAGATCAGCACCGCCACCATCAGCCGCATCAACCGCTGCATCCAGTACGGCTCCGGCGGCTACCGCGACACCATCGAGAAGGTACAGAAGAGCGCAAAGCCGGAGTGACATCCGGGCGGCGAGGCACATAGGATGGACTGCGCCCGATCCCTATTATAGAAAGGAAGGTCCTTCTTATGGCTGATACCACCAACTGCACCCCCTGCGTTTCCTGCGGCTGCCCCGCGCTGCCGAGAGTTTCCTTCGACCAGGCCGTCGTCGACCTGATGGAGAGCATCGCTTTGCAGGAGTCGGCCCTGAGCCACATCCTCTGCGCTGAGACCCAGAAGATGAAAGCCGCCCTCAGCATGGAGGAGCTGGATCTGTGCAAGCTGCTGGAAGTCAACGACTCCGCCACCAACATGGTCCACGCCGTGGCGAACCTTGAGCTGGTTCTGAAAGAGAAGCTGGAATTCATCGCCAACAACCTCTACTACCCCTCGACGGGGAACAGCACCACCACCGAGAGCTGATGTCAAAATGCGACTGCCCGCCCGCAATGGGTGGGCGGTTTTTGCTTTCCGGGGCGGGGCTGCCTAAAAATATGTATAAAAGTCGGAAAAGTGTTTTGTTGGAATTGCTGAATATCGAAATCTGTGCTATACTATATAATGTTTATCCAAAGAGAAAGGGGAACCTGACCTTGCTGCACTACGATGCGATCCTGTTTGACGTGGACGGTACGCTCATCGATTCCGCCCCCGGCATTCTCAATACACTGGAAGAAGTTTTCAGCTCCATGGGCGTTGACGTCGCCCGGAGCGACCTTGGCCGCTACATCGGCCCGCCCCTCCGCAAGAGCTTCGGCGAGCATTTCTCCGACCCTGCAAAAATCGAGGAGGCCACGAAGCGCTACCGCGTGAGCTACGCCGCCAAGGGCTGCCACGAGGGCGGTGTCTACCCCGGCGTGGTGGAGATGCTGGGCCGCCTCAAGGCTGCGGGCCTGACCCTCTGCACGGCCACCTGCAAGCCCACCGATGTTGTGAGACCCATCCTCGAGGAGCAGGGCCTTGCGCCTTACTTCTCCTTCGTGGGCGGTGCGTCCATGGATGAGAGCCGCGACAACAAGACCGACGTCATCCGCCACGTCCTCGCCCAGCCCGTCATGCAGGGTAAGCGGGTGCTGATGGTGGGCGACCGCCGGGACGATATGCAGGGCGCTGTGAACTGCGGCCTGGACGCCGCCGCTGTGCTCTACGGCTACGGCGGCAGGGAAGAGGTCGCCCCCTTTGCGCCGGTCTTCATGGCCGCTGACTGCAAAGAGCTGACGGACTGGGCTCTCCGCCCGGTGGACGAGCCTTCCCATTCCTGAAACGAGAGGGACTGAATCTATGAGTCGAAAAAAACAACAACAAAACGAAACCATGACTCCCATGCAGCATCGGGCCGTTCTGGTCTGCATCCTCTGCGTGCTGGCAGTGCTGCTGACCTTCGGCATCACCACCACCCTCCTCAAAAAGGGCGGCGAGGAGCCTGCCCCCTCCGTCTCGGAGTCTGTGGCAGACCCCGCCTCCGGCGGAGACCTGTCGGGCCACTACCAGATCGACAACGCCTCCACCGCTCTGCTGACGGAGACCGCCGACGCTGGCACGGACTATCTGAACGACACCCTTTTTCTGGGCGATTCCAACACCGTCCGCCTCTATAACAACGGCCTCATCTCCCTGCAGCAGTTCTGCGCCAAAGAGGGCATCGGCACCCAGGTCGCGCTCAGCGAGGGCATCGTTACCTTTAAGAAGGATTCCAACCATTACACCATCCCTCAGGCGGTGGCCATGATGAAGCCTCGCCGTGTGGTCATGACCTTCGGCACCAACGACACCGGGATGGAAGTCCCGGACTTCATCGCTCACTACACGGCCCTCATCCAGGCCATCCAGCAGAGCTACCCCTACACCGACATCATCGTCAACACGGTGCCGCCGGTCCCGGCTGACCACTCCAACTACCCCCACATGGACCAGGCCAAGATCGACGACTTCAACATGGCCCTTCTGGATCTGTGCGAGCAGCTGGGCGTCCGCTTCCTCAACTCTGCCGAGGCCCTCAAGGGCAGCGACGGCTACGGCGTCGCGGACTACTACACCAGCGGCGACATCCACCTCAAGAGCGCCGGCCTCAAGGCAGTGCTGAACTATATCCGCACCCACGCCCTGCAGACCGAGGACCGCCGCCCCGACACCAACAACATCCCCACCCGCACCATGGAGTATGTCTCCAACCCCAGCTCCGCCGTAGCCGCTCCCAGCTCGGAGGCTGCCAGCTCCAGCGAGAGTCAGGCCGAGAGCGCCAGCAGCTCGGAGAGCTCTTCCAGCGAGAGCACCAGTGAGGACAAAAAGTACGAGGCCCGCTACCGTGTGGACAAGAACGGCGGCGGCACTCTGAGCGTCGGCAATGACACCGGCAACAGCTCTGTGACCTACACCGTCACCGACCCCGACAAATCCATCACCGTGACCGCTGTCCCGGCGGAGGGCCATGTCTTCGTCAAGTGGAGCGACGGCCTCACCAGCAAGACCCGCACCGACACCGACTTCAAGCAGAATCTGGACGTCACGGCAGTCTTCGGCACGGCCTCCGTCCACATCACCAGCGAGGGCAAGGGCGCTGTGGGCAGCTCCTACACCTTCAAGGCTGCCTTGAGCGGCAAGTACGCCAAGACCGAGAACCTGCGCTGGTACGCCAACGGTCAGGAGGTCACGCAGGCCGCCGGCAAGTCCAGCATCACTGTGGTGGTGGACAGCTCCATGGCCAACGCTTCTTATAAGATCCACGCCGTCGTCACCTACAACGACTGCAAGGTGAGCAGCAACACCCTGACCATCACCATCGGCAGCGGTGTGACCAGCGAGTCCGGCTCCACCAGCAGTTCGTCCTCGTCCCATGCCGGTTCTTCCGGCAGTACATCCTCTTCGTCTTCCTCTGCAAGTTCGGGCAGCTCTTCCCACAGCACCAGCAGTTCGTCGTCGGCATCGTCCAGCACGTCGTCTGGCAGCTCCAAGGCAGAGTCGGAGTCCGAAAGCAAGGCCGAGTCTAAGGCAGAATCCAAGACTGAGAGCAAAGCTGAGTCCAAGGCAGAGAGCGAAGCAGAATCCAAATCCGAAAGCAAAGCAGAGTCCAAGGCCGAAAGCAAGTCGGAAACCTCCGCCAGCAAGGAAGCCGAAAGCAAGGCAGAATGACGCCCCGCACCTTCCTCTGCGCAGCCGCATAGGCTGAGCCGAGAGGAGGCGAGCGGATGTTCCGTGAAGAAATGCGAGTCCTCGGCCTGCCCGGCGCAGAAGATGTGACCGACGGCAGCGTGGACTACTACGACATGGATTGGGAAAACTTCGAGAACGGCGTGACGGAGGAGCAGATGGCAAAGTGCATCGCAAAAGAGTGCGCCTGCACGCCGCGCTGTAAGTGCAGCGGGAACCTGCCGGACCAGTCCGACGACGAAGCTTATGAAATGACGTTGGAATGATAAAAATACGAGAAGCCAGCTCTGCCGGGCGGGGCTGGCTTCTCGCTGTTCTCAAACCGCACCGCAGCCGCGCCCGCTCAAGGCGGCAGGCGGCTCGAAAAATGATAGAGAAGGGAAAGAAACATGGCAAAATATTATTGCATCCTCTTCGATGCAGACAATACGCTTCTGGACTTTGATGCCGCCGAGAACAAGGCGCTGGCTGAGACGCTGGTGGAATACGGCATCGAGCCGGACGCCGGGACGGTGCAGACCTACCGGGACATCAACTCGGAGCTGTGGCGTCAGCTGGAAAAGGGTCAGATACGCCGCGACAAGCTGATGGGGGAGCGCTTCACCCGCTTCCTCAAGGCCATCAACGCAGCCGGTGACGGCGTGGAGATGAACCGCTGCTACCTCGACCACCTGTCCTCCCACCCCGACCTGATGACTCCCAATGTGCTGGACGTCCTCGGGGAGCTTTCCGAGGTGGCGACGCTGGCCGTCGTGACCAACGGCTTCGAGAAGGTGCAGAGCCGCCGGGTGGCAGAATCCGGCATCGGGGCCTACCTTGAGGACGTCTTCATCTCCGAGAAGCTGGACAGCGAGAAACCCAGCCGCCGCATCTTCGACTCCGCCCTCCGCGCTCTGGGCGTGGAGAACCGGGAGCACGTCCTGGTGGTGGGCGACGGCCTCACCAGCGACATTCAGGGCGGCGTGAACGCGGGCCTCGACACCTGCTGGTTCAACCCCGGCCACGCCGAGAACCCGGGCAAGGTGAGCCCCACCTACGAGATCGCCTCGCTGGAAGAGCTCTACCCGCTGGTGATGGAGCCGGAAGAGCTGGCGAACCTCGGCCTCAAGCACCGCCGTCATCAGCTGTAACGGCGGGAATGTCCCTATCCACCCTACTGGAAAAGAACACGGAAGAACGATATGCTGATTCATTTGGAAAAACTCGGAAAGAGCTTTGGCGAGAAAGTCGTCCTGCACGACGTGAGCGCCAGCGTGGAAAAAGAAGACCGCATCGGCATCGTGGGCCAGAACGGCGCAGGCAAGACGACCCTGCTCAAAATTCTGACCGGCGTCTACACCGACTATGACGGCGAGTTCAGCGTGACCCACGGCGTGACGCTGGGCTATCTGGAGCAGAACGCAAAGCTCGATGTCACGCTGGATATTTATGGGGAGATGCGCTCTTCCTTCGCCCCTGTGCTGGACGCCATGGCCCAGATGCAGATCTTGGAAAAGAAGATGGCGGCCTCTCCCGACGATGCCGCCCTTCTCGAAAAGCACGACGAACTGCAGAACATCATCGACGCCGCCGACGGCTACAACATGGATGTCAACATCAAGAAGGTGCTGTCCGGCATGGGCTTTGCGCAGGATACCTGGAGCAAGAACGTGGGCGTCCTCTCCGGCGGTGAGCTGACCCGTCTCCGTCTGGCCAAGCTCCTCCTCGAGAAGCCGGACGTCCTCATTCTGGACGAGCCCACGAACCATCTGGACTTCGCCACCATGGAGTGGCTGGAAAACTACCTCAAGGGCTACTCCGGTGCCGTTCTGGTGGTCAGCCACGACCGCTATTTCCTCGACAACGTCTGTACCAAGATCTGGGAAGTCTCGTTCCAGACCATGACCACCTATAAGGGCAACTTCTCGGCCTATCTGCCCCAGAAGGAAGCCGCCGACGCCCTGCGCCAGAAGCAGCACGACGCCGACGTGGCTCTGGCCGAAAAATTACAGGACTACATCGACCGCAACCTCGTCCGCGCCTCCACCACCAAGATGGCCCAGAGCCGCCGCAGGCAGCTGGAAAAGCTGGAGATCACCGAGGCCCCTCAGGACGAGACCAACCAGCTCAAGTTCCGCTTCGAATACGACGTGGAGCCGTGGAATGAGCTGGTGCTGCTCAAGAACCTGACCATTAAGATCGGCGACCGCACCCTGCTGGAGCCCTTCACCTATACGGTCTGCCGCGGCCAGCGGCTCATCATCGCCGGCCCCAACGGCGCAGGCAAATCCACCCTGATGCAGGTGCTGGACGGCAAGCGCCGCCCCTCCGGCGGCATGGTGCGCCTTGGCACCGGCGCGCGGCCCAGCATCTTCGCCCAGCAGCAGAACCGCATCGGCGCGGGCCGCGTCATCGACGTCATCTGGAACAAGTACCCCCGGATGACCGAGCTGGAAGTCCGCAGCCATCTGGCAAAGCTGGGCTTCCGGGGCGAGACGGTCTTCAAGCCCTGCGAGGCCCTGTCCGGCGGCGAGCTGGCCCGACTGCGCTTTGCAGAGATCGTGCTGGAACGCCCGAACCTGCTGTTCCTGGACGAGCCTACCAACCATCTGGACATCTACACCCGCGAGAACCTGACCGAGGCGCTGATGGCCTACACTGGCACGCTGCTCCTCGTCACCCATGACCGCCACCTGATGAACAGTCTGGCCTGCCCCATCCTCTACCTCGAGGACGGCAAGGCGGTCATCTACCCCAGCTATGACGCCCTGATGGGCCGCGCCGCTCCCGCCCCCGTGGCCGAGAAGAGCAGCGAACCCGCCAAGGCGGGCTACGGCAAAGAGCAGCGCCGCCGCCGGGCCGAGCTACGCGCTAAGATCAAAGCCTGCGAGGACGAGATGGAAGCCTGCGGCGCCCGCGAAGTGGAGCTGGAAAACGAGATCAACTCGCCGGAAGTCTACAACGACCCGCAGCTTTTGCGGGAAAAGAGCGACGAGCTCAGCGACCTGCGCTTCCATCAGGACGAGCTTTTCGCCGCATGGGAAGCCGCTGTGGAAGAGCAGGAGCAGTACGAACAGACCGCCGGCGGCGAAGAATGACCGATGCAGCAAAGGGGGAGAGCCGATGGCAAACCGAAACCATGACCCAAAGAAAACACACGAGATCGCACTTTCCGGCCTGCTGTTCGCGCTGGCGATGGCTCTTTCCTTCATCGAAGGCACACTGGTCATCCCGGGCCTTGCGCCGGGCATGAAGCTGGGCCTTGCGAATATCGTGGTGATGTATGCACTGTTCTTCATGGGGGCGCGGCAGGCGCTCTATCTCGACCTGCTCAAGGCGCTGTTCGTCTTTCTCGTCTCCGGCTGGACGGCAGGCTTCCTCTCGCTCTGCGGCGGACTGCTGTCCCTGCTGGTGATGTGGGTGCTCTACTATAAGCTCCCGTTCCGGCCCACATGGTTCATCCTGTCGGTCTGCGGCGCACTGTCCCACAACATCGGCCAGCTGCTTGGCGCGGGGCTCATCCTGTCCTCGGCCATGTCGCTGTACTATGCGCCGGTGATGCTGGTGCTGGGCCTTGTCATGGGCGCCCTCACGTCGCTGACCCTCCGGGCCATCCTGCCCGCACTGGGCAGACTGGGCTACAACACCCGGGAAAAGCGCTGAACAGTTGCATCTGCAAACATTTTTCGCTATAATAAAATGATAGATTTGATATGACCCTACAAAAAAGCCGCCCTTATGGATGACTCGCATCCGAGGGACGGCTGGGAGGTTTTGTACTATGTCTGAAAAAGTTACGGTCAAGGTGGAGCGGAGCGTCCTCCACCTTCCGGCCATCGCCCTGCGCGGGCTGGTGGTCTTCCCCAACAATCTGCTCCACTTCGAGGTGGGCCGCGAGAAGAGCATCGCCGCCGTGGAGTGGGCCGTCAGCAACAACTCTGACGTCTTCCTCGTGGCACAGAAAGAGATGAAGGTCGAAGATCCCAAGGCCGCCGATCTCTATACTTACGGCGTTGTGGCCGAGGTCAAGCAGGTGATGCGGGTGTCGGACGACCTCGTCCGCATCCTGGTCGAAGGCAAATACCGCGCCAAACTCTCCGAGATGGAGGACGACGGCAGCTTCCTGCTGGCTACCGTCCGCCCGGCCCCGGTCAAGATGGCGAAGCCCGAGGAACTGCCGGAGGCGGACGTCCTCGTCCGCAACGTCAAAAAGAGCTTTGACGACCTGCTGGCTCTGAACCCCCACATCGGCAAGGACGTGGTGTTTGCCATCACCACCAGCACCGACGCCGCTTTCCTGTCCGAGTACATCCCGGCCAACCTCCTGTTCCGCTTCGAGGATAAGCAGGCCATTCTGGACGAAGGCACCCTGATGGGCCGTCTGCATCTGCTCATCGAGAAGATGCACCGGGAGCGCCGGATGCTCGAGATCGATAAGGAGATCGCCCAGAAGGTAGACGAGGCGATGGACAAGAACCAGCGCGACTACTACCTCCACGAGCAGCTCCACATGATCAGCGAGGAGCTGGGCGAGGACGACGATACCACCGCCGAGGCCGAGGAGTACCGCCGGAAGATCACGGCCCTCCATCTGGACGAGGACCGGGAAAAGAAGCTTCTCAAAGAGGTGGACCGCCTCTCCAAAATGCAGAGCAGCAATCAGGAAGGCACGGTCATCCGCACCTATCTGGACACCTGCCTCGACCTGCCCTGGAACACCTTTACCGAGGACGATCTGGACATCGCCAAGGCCCAGCGTGTGCTGGACCGGGACCATTACGGCCTGAAGAAGGTCAAGGACCGCATCCTCGAGGTGCTGGCCGTCCGCAAGCTGGCCCCCGATGTGAAGGGCCAGATCATCTGCCTCGTCGGCCCTCCGGGTGTCGGCAAGACCAGCATCGCCCGCTCCATCGCCGAAAGCCTGAACCGCAAGTATGTCCGCATCAGCCTCGGCGGCGTGCGGGATGAGGCCGAGATCCGCGGCCACCGCCGCACCTACATCGGCGCGATGCCCGGCAAGATCATCAACGCCATGATCTCTGCCAAGAGCTCGAACCCCCTGATGCTTCTGGACGAGATCGACAAGCTGGCAGGCGACTTCCGGGGCGACCCGGCGGCCGCTCTGCTGGAAGCCCTCGACCCCGAGCAGAACAGCACCTTCAACGACCATTTCATCGATATGCCGTTTGATTTGAGCCATGTGCTCTTCATCACCACGGCCAACGACCTCGGCGCCATCCCCGGCCCGCTGCGCGACCGCATGGACGTCATCGAGCTGCCCAGCTACACCCGGGTGGAAAAGTACAACATCGCCCGGAAGCATCTGGTCCCCAAGCAGCTGGATGCCTGCGGCCTGACCGGCAAGGTCACCTTCTCCCAGAGCGCCCTCTACGGCATCATCGACGGCTACACCCGCGAGGCCGGCGTCCGCAATCTGGAGCGCACCATCACCAGCGTCCTGCGCAAGTGCGCCCGGAAAATTGCTTCCGGCGAGGCGGAGAATGTCTCTGTCACCGGCACCGGCCTCGAAAAGCTGCTGGGACCCCGCATGGTCAAGCCCGAGTTCCTCAACCGCACCAACGCCATCGGCATCGCCAACGGTCTGGCATGGACCAGTATCGGCGGCGAGACCCTGCCCATCGAGGTGCAGGTCATCGACAACGGCAGCGGAAAGATCACCGTCACCGGTTCTCTGGGCGACGTGATGAAGGAGAGCGCTCAGCTGGCCATCACCTATGCCCGCGTCCATGCCGCCGAGTACGGCATCGACTCCGAGCGCCTCAAGAAGTGCGACCTGCACATCCACGCCCCGGAGGGTGCAGTCCCCAAAGACGGCCCCTCTGCCGGCGTCACCCTGACCACGGCCCTCATCTCCTGCCTGTCCGGCATCCCGGTGCGGGGCGATGTGGCCATGACCGGCGAGATCACCCTCCACGGCAATGTGCTGCCCATCGGCGGCCTCCGCGAGAAGAGCATGGCCGCTTACCGCGAGGGGATGAAGACCGTCCTCATCCCGAAGGACAACGTGTCCGATCTGTACGAGGTGGACGACGAGGTCAAGAAGAACATCGAGTTCCTGCCCATGTCCAACCTGTCGCAGGTCCTCGCCGCAGCCCTCCTCAAGCCCAAGACGGTGTCTGCGGGCCACCCCCGCACCAGGAAGGTAAAGCCCGCTGAGGCTGCGGCCCTGCCGCAGACCGCTGAAAAGCCGCAGCCGGGCACGGTCTGCTGAGACGAAAGGAGCGAAGCTATGAACTATAACAAAGCGGATTTCATTGCAAGCTACGGCATTTCCAGCCAGCTGCCCGAGAGCGACCGCCCGGAGCTGAGCTTCTCCGGCCGCTCCAACGTGGGCAAATCCAGCCTCATCAATAAGCTCTGCAACCGCAAGAATCTCGCCCGCGTGTCCAGCACGCCGGGCAAGACGGCTACCATCAACTTCTACGCGGTGGATGACTGCTACTTCGTGGACCTGCCCGGCTACGGCTATGCCAAGGTGAGCAACGCCGACCGTGAGCGCTGGGACGACCTCATCAACAGCTACTTCGAGGCTCAGCGCCACCACACCCTGCTGGTCCAGCTCATCGACTGCCGTCACGCCCCCAGTGCCGACGACATCCAGATGCTGCAGTATCTCCACTACCACAACATTCCCTTCGTCGTGGCCCTGACCAAGGCCGACAAGCTCAAGAAGAGCCAGCTGGCCCAGACGCAGGAGGAGTTCGAAAAGCTCTGCCTGCCCTACGGCTGCCAGAAGGTGGTGCTGACCAGCGGCGAGAGCGGCTACGGCATCCCGGAGCTGCAGGCTGTGCTGAACGCAGCTGTCGCCGCCGAGTACGAGGCAAACGCAGAGGACGCGGAGTAACGCAATGGCTTACAACGAATTTGCTTATTTTTACGATGAGTTCAACGGCGAGGCCGACTACGAGGCCCTGTATGCCCACATCAAAAAAGAGCTGGAAGCCCACGGTATCCATGACGGCATCCTCGCAGACCTGGGCTGCGGGACAGGAGAGCTGACCCTGATGCTCACGCAGGCGGGCTACGATATGATCGGCATCGACCAGTCGGAGGAGATGCTCTGCGTCGTCCGGGACAAGGCTGAGCAGCTGGGCCTTTCCAGCGGCCTGCTTCTTTTGCGGCAGGACCTGCTCAAGCTGGACCTCTACGGCACCATCCGGGGTGCGGTGTCCACTTTCGACACCTTCAACCACATCCCGGACCTGGACAAAGCCATCGCCAACGCCGGTTTCTTTATGGAAAAAGGCGGTGTGCTCCTGTTCGATATGAACACGCCCTATAAGCACCAGAACGTGCTGGGCGAAAACGTCTTTACGTTTGAAGAAGAGGATGCCTCCTGCGTCTGGCGCAACCATTACAGCGCCGCCGACCGCCGGGTGGAGATCAGCGTGGACATCGACTACCGCGAGACGGGGGAGCACTTCCACGAGCAGTTCTACGAGTACACCTACGACCTTGACACCATCCGCGCCGCTCTGGAAAAGCATGGTTTTGCGCTGGAAAGTGTCTGCGACGGCGAGAGCTTTGGCCCTCTGACCGACGAGAGCGAGCGCTATTTCTTCTGCGCAGTCAAACAGTATACCCAACTGGAGGATAAATAATATGTCGAATCTTATCCGCGGCATTTCTGAAAACGGCGGTGTCGTGTTCTGCGGCGTGGACTCCACTGAGATCGTCCGCACGGCAGAAAAGCTGCATACCACCAGCGCCACCTGCAGCGCAGCCCTTGGCCGGCTGCTCACCGGTGTCTCCCTGATGGGCGCGATGCTCAAGGATGATGGCGACTCCATCACTCTGCGCGTGTCCGGCGGCGGCCCGGCTGGCGTCGTCATCGCCTGCACCGACGCACACGGCAACGTCAAAGGCTGCATCGACCACCCGCTGGTCGAGCTTCCCGCAAAGGAGAACGGACATCTGGACGTGGGCGGCGCAGTCGGCAAAGACGGCGTTCTGACCGTCATCCGGGACAACAAGCTCCAGAAGGAGCCGACGGTGGGTCAGGTGCCGCTGGTGTCCGGTGAGATCGCCGAGGACATCACCAGCTACTACGCCTACAGCGAGCAGATCCCCACCGTGTGTGCGCTGGGCGTTCTGGTGGACAAGGACCTGTCCATCGCCTGCGCCGGCGGCTATCTGCTGCAGCTCCTGCCGGGCGCGACCGATGCCGAGATCACCCGTCTGGAGCAGAACATTGCCGCCATGCCTTCCGTCACCGAGATGCTCCGGGCAGGGAAGACCCCGCAGGATATGATGGAGCTGGCAATGGCGGGCTTTGACCCGCAGGTCCTCGATACCCGCGAGGTGAAGTATCAGTGCGACTGCAGCAAGGGGCGCACGAAGGATATGCTTCTCAGCCTTGGCCGCAAAGAGCTGGTAAAGCTCCGGGACGAAGACCCGAAGTGTGAGGTGGTCTGCCACTTCTGTCACACGAAGTATGAGTTCGACCTGGACGAGCTTCTGGCCGAGACAACCCCGGAAGAGAAGTAACAAAAATCCATAATCACAAATCGCCGCATGGCCGGAGCAGATGTGCTCGGGGCTGTGCGGCGTTTTCATTTGCAGATGTCGGCGGTGATGGTGTAGACGACCCGGTAGTGGAGCGTGCTTTCTTCGACGGAGAAGTCCTCTTTGCGGGCCAGAAGTTCAAAATCGGCCCAATTCTGCTGTAAAGCTTGTTTACTTTGCAGCCTTGCAAGGGCCAGAGCCTGCTCTTCGGTCCGCTCCAAATCGGTGGAGACTTTATAATAATATGTCGTTTCTTCGATAAAAATCGGAACGGGATGTTCGAAGACTTCTGGCTGGTAGTGTCGGACGACGGCTTCGGCCTCTGCCTTGCCTGGAGCAGGATGCAGGGAGGGTAGAGCGATAGCATGACCGTCCCAGAACAGCGTCCGATGCACGGCCTGCTGCCCTGTGAGCTGCTCGATGGGCAGCAGGAGGGCAGTATCCTGCTCGTTTTCCCACTCGAACTGCGCCCGGACGCTGCCCGCCGCAGGCTGAAAGATAAGCGTTCCGTCCCGTTCGGCGCGGGCTGTCCCGATGAGGCCCTGACCGGCTTCTACGGCCTGGCCGGGGACGACGAGCATCGTCCCGCTGACGAGGTTGGTGCGAACGACCGTGCCGGACACCCTGGCCCGGAGACCGTGGAGCGTCCCGGCAGCGATGTCCGGCACCGGTTTAGCCGCAGCCGCTTCCGCCACCAGCTTTCCCTTCATAAAGTTGAGGCTGGCCCAGGAAAACTCACCGCTCTGGAGCAGGGCGTATTCTCCGGCGGTGAGCTTTTCCTGTGTGACGGCATTTCCCGGGAAAAGCCCTGCCTCCCACAGGACGACGGCGGCCCGCGCCTGCTGGCCGGGCGTCAGGCCCACCGGTTCGACGAACCAGACAAAGCCCTGCAGCCAGAGCAGCAGAGGGAGAAAGACAAGGCATCCGGCCCAGAGCCCCCGCCGCCGGAGAAGGGGACGGATGCAAAAGAAAAGACCCCGCCGTTTTTGGATGCGCAGCCGCACCCGCCGTCTGCGGGCCAGAGCGGCCAGTTTCCGATAATGCCATACGGCGCACTGGGCCGAGAACCCGCCGGGCCGGGGAACGATGTCAAAGAGGTGCAGCCCGCCTGCGGCCGCAGCAGTCAGCAGACCTTCGACATCGCCGTTCTGCGCCGCAAAGGTGATGCCCGCCCAGAGCTGAATCCATTCCATGGTAGAAAGCTCCTATTCCTTTGAAAAATCGGTCCGCAAAATCTGCCCCCGCAGGGTGAGCCTCCGGGCGGAGAGGGTCTCTATCTTCAAATCGTCGCCGTAGACCGTCAGAGTGCCGCGCCCCAGCTCGAGGCAGAGCTTGCCTTCTTCGTAGGAGCGGATGCGCCGGAACTGCTCGATCTCCATCCGTCTGCCGCTCAGGTAGACCGAAGCCCGTCCGTAGAAGTCCCCGGGCGGCTGACGGAACATCCGCCGGAACCAGCCGCGCAGGGAATGCGTTTGCTTTCGTTTCCTTCCCACGCTGCTCCCTCCCGCCATGCAAACCGCTGCCAATTACCACATATATATGGAAATGGAGGGTGCGCGTATGATTCAGAAAGAGAAAATCCGGGGCGTGGGGTATTTTTTGATGGCGCTGGCCGCGGGTCTGCTGCCGTTTGCCGCGCCGGATGCCTGCGCACAGGCCCTGCGGGAAGGGCTGGCGCTCTGCGGCGGCCCGCTGCTGCTCTCGCTGTTCCCGTTCCTCATCGTGTCCACGCTGCTCATCCAATGCCCGGCGGCGGATGTGCTGGGGCTGCCCTTCTGCCCAGTTGCAAGGCTCATCGGGGTCCGCGCTCCGGCGGCTGGGCGGGTGCTGCTCATCGGCTCTCTGGGCGGCTTTGCCCCCGCAGCAAGTGCCGCCGCCGGGGCCGTCCGCTCTGGGCAGCTCACCGCGCGGGAGGCCGATGCGCTCCTTCCGGCCTGTGTCTGTTCCGGCCCGTCCTTTGTGATACTGGCTGTCGGGCAGTCCATGCTGGGCAGTGCAGAGCTGGGCGTCCTGCTGTTCCTTGCACAGGTGGCGGCAGGCTATCTGTCCGCCGCACTTCTGGCGCGGCTGGGAGGGACGCTTAGGTCAATGACGCACCCCGCTGTCCCGACCGCTTCGCAGCCTCTCCGGCTGGACGGCATCATCGCGCGGGCGTCCCAGACCTACCTCAAGCTCTGCGGCTTCGTCCTGTTTTTCCGGATGCTGGCCGCAGGAGCGGGGGAAGCACTGCCCTCCGGTGCAGGCGTTTTCTGCGCGATGCTTTTAGAGGTCTGCTCTGGTTGTGACCTGGCTGCGAAAAGCGGCCGGTTCGCCAGTATGCTGTGCTGCGCGGCGCTGAGCGTGCAGGGGCTTTCTGTTCTGATGCAGGTGCGGACCATCTGCCCGCCCGAGATGACCCTCCGCCAGCTCTACCGCGCCCGGCTGCTCCATCTGCCGCTTTCGCTGCTGATATTCTATCTTCTGCTTCCTCAGCGGGCGCAGGAGACGTTCAGCAGCCTGTGCGGCCGCGTGACCACGATGCGCCGCCTCCCGCCCGACTGTGCGCTGCTGGTGTTTCTCGGCTGCTGCTTTGTGGTCTGTGAGCTGAGCCGCGTCCTTGCAAAGGAGCTAAATCAAACACAGAGGGATAAAGTTGCGAATCAATCTTGACAGCTCCCGGCTTTTATGGTAAAATATCATACGTTGCAGAGATCGCAATGTGCTACTGTGGCTCAGCCGGTAGAGCAGCTCACTCGTAATGAGCAGGTCGTCCGTTCGAATCGGATCAGTAGCTCCAAAGTGAAATCCCCGAAAAGTGGCTTCGCGCCTGGCTTTTCGGGGATTTTTGTTTGGCTGGGACGCCGAGCGTTCTCAATCTCACTCACTCTCAAATAATTCGCGAGGTGTTATATCGAGGATGTCACAAAGTCCGAAGGCTATCTCTGCTTTGGGGAAGCTTACGCCGTTTTCATAATTGCTGACTGCACCCGTTGTAATGCCAAGCTTATCTGCAAGCTCCTGCTGCGTGAGCCCGGCACGCTTCCGGCCCTCACGGATGATAATGGAAGCGCGTGTGGGTTTGGACATATGTTTCACCTCGAACCAATCATAAAAAGAAAATACTCGAAATAGGAACTCATTATCAAATTTATACCATTTTTATAGTGAAATGACAAGAATCCTCTCAATATGTGTTGCGCGGGCCACAAAAATGTCAAAATGCAATCGAAACAGCTGCCCCAGAGACGGCTTTGAAAAGGCTGATAGAGCAGGTTTCGAGTGTTCTGCCAAACCGCCATATGCGGTTGAAAAATTTTGTGCAATTTTCATAGTTTTCTTCGCGCTGTTTTGGTGGTACAATAGAGGCAGAATCTAGTGACATTCAGGAGGAGCCGCATGGCAGAAAAGAGCATTGAATTAGACAGCGTAGAGATCGCAGCCGCCGTATTCGGGAACTGTGACCGGAACATCCGTATGCTGGAGAAAGAATTTTCGGTAACGGCGGTGTGCCGCGGTACGATGCTGCGCATTTCGGGCGAACCGGCCAATGTTGCAGCTGCGGCCCGTGCTGTGGAGGGGATGCTTCTCCTTATCGAGAACCATACACCGCTGGAAGACCAGACGGTGCGCTACTGCCTGAGCCTTGCGCATGACGGTGAGGAAAAGCGCGTCCGGGAGCTGACCGAAGATTTCGTGACGGTGACGGTCAAAGGCCGGCCCATCCGTCCCAAGACCCTGGGCCAGAAAGAGTACCTCAACTCCATCCGGAACAACGCCATCACCTTTGGCGTCGGCCCGGCGGGCACCGGCAAGACCTACCTTGCTGTGGCCATGGCTGTCAAAGCGTTCAAGGCCAAAGATGTTTCCCGCATCGTGCTGACCCGCCCGGCGGTGGAGGCAGGCGAGAAGCTGGGCTTTCTGCCGGGTGACCTGCAGCAGAAGGTAGACCCCTATCTGCGGCCTCTGTACGACGGCCTGTTCGATATGCTGGGCGCAGAGACCTATGAGCGTCTCGTGGAAAAGCAGATCATCGAGGTTGCACCGCTGGCCTATATGCGCGGTCGGACGCTGGACGATTCCTTCATCATCCTCGACGAAGCGCAGAACACCACCCCGGAGCAGATGAAGATGTTCCTCACCCGCATGGGCGTCGGCTCTAAAGTGGTCGTTACCGGCGACGTCACTCAGATCGACCTTCCCGACCGCACCCGCAGCGGCCTTGTGGATGCACTTCAGGTGCTCAAAGGCGTGAACGGCATCGCGCAGTGCTACTTCACTGAAAAAGACGTGGTGCGCCACCGTCTGGTGCAGGAGATCATCAAAGCCTACGAGGCCGCTGCCCACCCGGCTAAACACTGAAAAAACAACCCCGGCGGCATACCACAGAAACCGGGGCATTCGCTCAATAGAATGTAGAAACGAAAGGAGCGGACGATTTATGTCCAATAAAGTTTTGATCACCAACTCGCAGAAAGCGATCAAGGTCCCCTCGGGCCTTCGCATCCTCATCCGCCGCGCCTGCAACGCTGTGCTGGAATATGAGCATTTTGACGACCCGGCGGAGATCAGCGTGACCTTCGTGGACAACGCAGCCATTGCTGAGCTGAACAACCAGTACCGCAATAAGCCGATGCCCACGGATGTTTTGAGCTTTCCTCTGGGGGAGAACGGCGTCTATGACGTGGACGAGAACAACGGCTGCAAGATGCTGGGCGACATCGTCATCAGCATGGAACGCGCACAGGAGCAGGCGACTCTCTACGGCCATCCGCTGCAGAGAGAGGTCGCTTTCCTGACGGTCCACTCCATGCTCCATCTGCTGGGCTATGACCACGAGAACGGCGGTCTGGAAGCCATGCGGATGCGTGAGAAGGAAGAAGCTGTCCTCACCCAGCTGGGTCTGCCCCGTACGGTGAGCTACACGGAATAAAAAGACAGGAGTTCTATTTTGAAAAACGAAACACCGATCCAGGGCCATTATGATACATCCTCTGTGTTCGTGGCGGTCATTGGCCGCCCGAACGTGGGCAAGTCCAGCCTGACGAATTTGCTGGTGGGGGAGAAGGTGGCTATCGTCACCTCCAAGCCCCAGACCACCCGTACCCGTATTACTGGCGTCATCACCCGGGGGCCTTTGCAGTACGTTCTGCTGGATACCCCCGGCGTGCATAAGCCCCACAATAAGCTGGGCAAGCGGATGGACAAGACGGCCAGTGACTCCATTGCTGACGTCGATGTGTCTATGATGCTGTTCGAGCCCTACGGCGCGCTGAATGAATCGGAGATGGTTCTGGTCGAGGCTCTGAAAAAGGGCGGCCCGGCCATCGCGGTCATCAACAAGACCGACCTCGTCAAAGACCCGGCGGACCTTGAGGCCCGCAAGGCGGAGCTGAAGGCCTTGGGCGTCTTTGATGATGTCTATACCGTCAGTGTCCGCGATAATGACCACTGCGAGGAACTGTTCGATGCACTGAGCCGCTATGCCGTGGAAGGCCCACATTATTTTGACGATGATGCCTACACCGATATGCCTGAGAAGGAGCTTGTAGCGGAAGTTATTCGTGAAAAGGCTCTGCTCTATATGCGGGACGAGATCCCGCACGGCATTGCGGTCGTGGTCGAGCGCTTCAAGGAGCGCCCCGGCACGGACCTCGTGGACATCGACGTGAACATCTACTGTGAGCGGGAGAGCCACAAGGGCATGGTCATCGGCAAGGGCGGCGCGATGCTGAAGAAGATCGCCAGTGCAGCCCGCACCGATTGCGAGGAATTCCTCGGCTGCCGCGTCAACTTACAGTGCTGGGTGAAGGTCAAAGCCGACTGGCGCGATAACGAGTTCATGCTCAACAATTTCGGCTTTAAGCAGCAGCCCAACCGCTGAGCATCATAACAGGACAGATTTCCCGGGGATAGCGCAGTACCATAGAGGTGACACTATACCTTAAAGAAGGGAGCGTTGTCCGATGGATGTGGAACTCAGCTGGCAGACGTTTGCCTGCACCGGTGATATTCTGTGTTATCTGGACTACAGGCGGCAGCTCGCTCAGCAGCGGCTCACCGCCCCGGCAGGAGAAAAAACAGATGGATACCATTGTGACCCCGGGCCTTGTCCTGAAAGAGACCCGGTATAAAGAATCAGACCGGATCATCACGCTTCTGACGCCGGGGCTGGGAGTCATCTCGGCCTCTGCGCAGAGCAGCCTGCGGCTGAAAAGCAAACTGTTCAGCGCCTGCGGGCTTTTTTGTTACTCGGAGTTCGTGCTTGTCCCCGGACGGAATATGTATACAGTGCGAGAGGCGGATGTCAAAAACGTCTTCCATGGCATCTCGTCCTCCATCGAAGGGATGAGCCTTGCCATGTATATGGCGGAAATGGCCTCGGCGCTTTCGCCCACAGGAGACGAAGCCGCAAAAGAATTGAGGCTTCTCCTTAATTGCTTTTACATGATAAGCGAGAAAAAGGCTGACCTCCGGGTCATCAAGGCCGTATTTGAGCTGCGTACCATGAGCGAGTGCGGATTTCTGCCGCAGCTGGTCTACTGCCGCGACTGCGGAACCTACGACGGCCCGGCCTTTTATCTCGACCCGGCGGAGGGCTGTCTGCTCTGCGAATCATGCGCCCAAAAGGCGGGGAAAAAGTGCAATCTGGACGCCGGGGCGCTGTTTGCGCTACGGCATATCTGTCTGGTAGAAGATAAAAAGATATTCGGCTTCCGTATTTCCGTCGGCAGTCTGGCGAAACTCTCTACAGCAGCAGAGCAATATGCGCTGACCCATCTGGACAAGCCGTTGAAAAGCTACGACTTTTTGAGATCCGTCCTGCCATAACCATTTGAAATCGATTTGATATAAGGAATTACTATGGAAACAAGTTATTTAAAAACGCTGGAACTGGACAAGATCATTGCCCGGGCGGCGGAGGGCTGTGTGTGCAAAGAGTCCCGCGAAAAGCTCCTTGCCATTGAGCCTCAGTGCGACCCCGATGAAGTGCGGTATGCGCTGGAACAGACCGATGCTATCAATTCACTGCTCATCAAGAACGGCTCGCCCCGCTTCGGTGGAGTAGAGGGCGTCAGTCAGCTGGCCGCCCGCGCCGTCAAGGGCGGTGTCCTTTCAATGGGTGAACTGCTGATGGTGGCCGGTGCGCTTCGCAACTTTCAAAACCTCGTCAGCTGGTATGGCTCTTCGGAACACGATGCACTTCCGACGGACGACTTATTCTATGCGCTGGCTCCTCAGCCGGGTCTTGAACAGCAAATTTCGAGTGCCATCCTTGCACCGGATGCAATGGCAGATACGGCATCGCACACCCTGAACGACCTGCGCAAGAAGATCCGTGCGACTGAAAACAGCATCCGCGACCGTCTGGAAAGCATGGTCCGGAATATGGACACCTCCAAGTACTTACAGGAGAGCGTCGTCTCCATCCGAAATGGCCGGTATGTCGTTCCTGTCAAAAGCGAGTATCGCGGAGAGGTGAGCGGTATCATCCATGACGTCTCGTCTACCGGTGCGACCGTCTTCGTCGAGCCTCAGGCTGTTGTGGAGGCAAACGCACGCATCCTTCAGTACCGCGCACAGGAAGCCCAGGAGATCGAGCGTATCCTAGTAGCATTTACCGGTCAGGTCGCAGCCATTGAGCCGCAGTTCCAGTACAGCTATAAGGCCATGCTGGAAATCGACGTCCTGCTTGCAAAAGCCCGCCTTGCACTGGATATGAAGGCGTTCAAACCCACTGTCCGGACGGATACGTCGTTCTCGCTCATCCGGGCGCGTCATCCGCTCATCGACGCAAAGAAGTGCGTTCCTGTCGATATTTCGCTGGGCAGGGAATATGATTCGCTCATCATCACTGGCCCCAACACCGGCGGTAAGACCGTCACTCTGAAAACGGCCGGTCTGCTTTGCGCGATGGCACAGTGCGGCTTCCTCATCCCGGCGGATGAGCGCAGTGAGATCTGTGTCTTCGACGAATTCCTCGTGGACATCGGCGATGAGCAGAGCATCGAGCAGAGCCTGTCCACCTTTTCCGGTCATATGAAGAAGATCACCGGCATCCTTGAGCTTGCCATGCCCCACACGCTGGTGCTTCTGGATGAGCTTGGCGCCGGTACCGACCCGGCGGAGGGTGCGGCACTGGCTGTTGCCATCATCGAAGAGCTGCGCCGCCGCGGTGTGCTCCTGATGGCCACAACGCACTATGCAGAATTGAAGGTGTTCGCTCTCGAGACAAAGGGCGTCGTCAACGCCAGCTGCGAGTTCGATTTGGAGACGCTGCGCCCCACCTATAAGCTCAGCGTCGGCGTTCCGGGCAAGTCCAACGCTTTCCTTATCAGCGAAAAGCTCGGCATCCCGGAGCGGGTCATTGAGGCGGCACAGCAGCATCTGTCCGCAGAAGACAAGCGCCTGGACGCCGTTCTGGGCCAGCTGGATGATTTGAAGCTCCAGCTCAAAGCCAGTCAGGACGAGGTGGAAGGCCTGAAAAACGAGGCCGCCCACCAGCTGGATGCAGCCCGTCAGAAGCGCGATGAGCTTATCCAGCAGGGCGAGAATGAGCTGGAAGCTGCCCGCGCCAAGGCCCGCGCACTGGCGCAGGAGGTCGAGAGCAAGGCTTACGCTCTGACGGATGAGCTGCGCCAGATCCAGAAAGACGAGCGGATGAGCACCCAGCAGAAGGCCCAGCGCGCCCGTGAAATCGCCAAGAAAGAGTCCGAAAAGCTCTTTATGGGGACTGAAGTGGTACACAATCCGGTCAAGGAGTTCGTTTCGCTGAAGGAAGTCAAGGTAGGGCAGGAGGTCTGCATCGCAGAGCTGAACCAGCTGGCTACCGTGCTCTCTCTGCCGGATAAAAACGGCGATGTTCTCGTACGGGCCGGCATCATCAAGACGAAAGTGCCGCTCAAAGGCCTCAAGCAGCCGGAAAAGCTGGTCAAGGAGACGAAGCCTCAGACCAAGGCACAGCAGCGTTACTCCCGCCTGACTGGCGATGCTAACCGGCCCAATGGCAGGGTAGAGCGCGTGCAGCGCACGGCAAAGATGGAATGCAACCTGCTGGGTCTTACCGTAGACGAGGCGCTGCCGGAGGTGGATTCCTTCATCGACCGTGCGATTTTGAACGGCCAGACTGTGGTATATCTCATCCACGGCAATGGTACCGGCGCACTGCGCACTGCTATCCATAAGCATCTGCGGGGAAACCGAATGGTCAAGAGCTTCCGTCTGGGCCGTTACGGCGAGGGCGAGAGCGGTGTGACCGTCGTCGAGCTGAAGTAAGCCGATGGCAGGACGTTCAAATCCAAGACACGCACGCCGGAGAAAACAGTGCGGCCCGTCCACTGCGACGGTCATCGGCCTTTTGGTGTGCGTCGTCTGCTTCAGTGCAGCATTTTTCCTTTGGAAAGCAGCGCTGCTCGGCTCCGGGCGAAATGAGAGCGGGGAAGAATCTTTCCGGCCTGTGGTGGGCGACCCGCCCTACCGGGTCTGCATTGATGCCGGCCACGGCGGAAGCGACCCGGGCGCAAGGGGAGTCGTCGAAGAAAAAGAGATGACGGCCCAGACCTCCGAGGCTCTGCTTACGCTGCTGGAGGCCGACCCTAATTACATCCCGCTGCGTTCCCGTGAAAGCTATGATGTCACCGCAAAGCCCAGCGAGCGGGCAGAGGCCATCAATGCCCAGAGCCCGCAGCTGCTGCTGTCCATCCACGGCAACTCCGCGCCGGAAGGCTCTACCGCTGCAGGCTTTGAGTGTTATCCGTCCGTTCCGGGCCGTACATGGCATCAGGAGAGCTATTACTTCGCGCAGCAGCTGGCGCAGGGAATGCAGGCCGCAGGCGCAAAGCTCCGCGGCCACGGCGGCATCCGGTACATTTATTATCAGGGCGAGGTAAAGCAGCTCGTAGAGAGCACCCATACCGAAGTAAGGGACGAGCGAAGCTTCACCTTGTTGGAAGATGTAAACTGTCCGGCGGTTCTGGCAGAACAGTGCTTTGTGACCAGCGAAGAGGACGTTGCACAGTTTGGCAGCGAAGAAGGCTGTAAGACAGTGGCGCGCGCTTACTATGAAGCGATCTGCGCGTACTTCGGAACACAGCCGCTGGATACACCACTGTAAAGTCTGATGCAATGGACGCTCGCATGAAAGCGGTCTTGTCCAGCTGTATTTTATGATGCTTGCTTGGCAGGCGATCCACGCGTCCCAAACGAAATGGTATAAAAGAACAGCAGAGGCTCCCAAAACCTGCACTGATGACGGAACGCAGGAGAAGGGGGCCTCTGTTTTTGATTTTTATAATATTTCGTATAATGCATGTTATACGAAATATAGGGAAGCGAAAAAGCCCTCTTTTTCGGGTTTCAGGCCTTTCCGGCGGTTTCTGAGCCTTTTGGGCTGGCTGGGCCGGTTTTTCGCGTTTTGTACAGTTGTGTTATTTGAATGCATTGCTTTGTATGTTTGGTCAGCTTTTTTGTTTTACGATCGTCCAGTTGTTGTCTGTAAAAACTTTTCTGACAATAGCCATCACTTTTTGATTCCAGCCGCTCATATTTTTCAAGAGCGTTCAGTCTGCGTGGTTCCATCAATATATCCCAGCTGAAGCTTCTGGTTTTTCTCGTAAAGTCTCAGAACCTCTGGAATGTCCTTAAATCGAAGCATCCACACCGAATAACCTTTGAAAAATCGTGTGGGTTCATTCGGGTTCATTCGTATCGGCAAGGCTCGACACATCCACCCGGAAACCCTCCTGCGCGGCACCCTCAAAGGCTTCCATCGGGCCGTCCGGTGCATCATTTTCAGGCTCATCCGATGAAGGATCGGCAAATTCCCCCTTGCTCTCCCCTGTCTCCTTCGACGTTGTATCCAAGCTCGCCTTCTTAACTTCACCCAGCGGATTCTGCTCAATCGCTGCACGCACCTGAAATTCCTGCAGGTGTGTATAAATTTGTGTCGTGCCGACGCTGCTGTGGCCCAGAAGCTGTTTGAGGGTCAGAATATCCACGTTGCCAGTCTGATACATCAGCGTCGCGGCAGTATGGCGGAGCTTATGGGTGGAAAAACCGCGCAGACCCGCTGCTTTCATGGCGCCGGTGACCAGCTGCTCTACCCTGCGGTTTGAGATTCGCTCCTTGCGCCGCCGGGTGATAAAGACAGCTCTCTCTTTGGGGCTCAGACCCTCCATCGTGTTGCGCTTGTTCAGATAGATCTGCAATGCCTCCATGCAGGCATCATTCAGGTAGACCATCCGCTCTTTATGGCCTTTGCCGAACAAACGGATCTGCCGCTGTTCCATGTCGATGTCGCCGAGGTTCATGCCGACAAGCTCCGAAAGACGCATCCCGCAGTTCAGAAACAGCACGACCATGCAGTAATCCCGCTCCGGGAAATCGCTCTGGGTCTGGGTGCTTTCCAGAAGGTCCATGGATTGCTCTGCCGTCAGGTACTTGGGAAGGACTTTATCCTGTTTGGGTGGCTTGATGGATGCCGTCGGATTCTCTTTGAGCAAATCTACCTGATTGACCAGATAATCATAAAAGCCGTGGAGACTTGCCAGCCGCCGGGCCGTCGAAGACTTTTTGTTGCCGCACTCGCTGTTCAGAAAGTACAGATACTCATAAACGTCTTCCTTGGTCACACTGCCCCAGAAAGCCGTATCGAGCCCTTTGGGGTCGATGTCCTTTATCTCTGCATCGCCTGCAGCAAGGCCGCGCCGGCGCTTCATAAAGCGGCTGAAATTGCGCAGGTCGCAGTAATAGCTGAAAGCTGTGTTGGGGCTTTTGCCTGCGATAACTTCCAGATAGCGCACATACGCGACGATGTCCGGCGAGGCATCATCAAAAGGCTTATGTTTTTCGGGATTTTTCTCGTCCAGATAAATCGACATGGTTTCCTCTTTTTATGGTCACAGACGGTCGGATTTCAGGGCATGGATGGCGTCCGAGATATAGGCGGCACCGACAAGCTTCATGCCGGGATAATCGGCGGCATTCAGATGAGCAAGGCTATGCTTGGGTACGACGGCACGTTCAAAGCCGATACGTTCCGCTTCCCGCAGACGCTGCTCCAGATTCGGTACACTGCGCACCTCGCCGCCAAGGCCGACTTCACCGATGGCAATGAGCTTATCGCTCACGGGGCAGTCCAGAAGCGAAGACACCATGCTTAGACAGACGGCAAGGTCGCAGGCGGTATCCCGCAGGGTGATGCCGCTGACGATGTTGATATACACGTCCAGATTGCCGAAGAAATAGCCTGCACGCTTTTCCAGCACGGCGATGAGCAGGTTCATGCGGTTGTAGTCGTAGCCGCTGCAGGCCCGCCGGGGTGCCGGGAAATTCGTCTTGGTCGCAAGGGCCTGTATCTCGCTGAGAATGGGGCGGCTGCCTTCCATGGTACAGGCGACGCAGTTCCCGGAAACACCCAGCGGACGGCCTTCCAGGAGCATCTGGGACGGATTTTCGATTTCCTCAAGGCCCTGCCCTGTCATATCAAACATACCAAGCTCGTTGGTGGAGCCATAGCGGTTCTTAGCCGCACGCAAAATGCGGTATGGCAGCATTTTGTCTCCCTCAAAGTAAAGAACCGTATCCACGATGTGCTCCATGACCTTCGGGCCTGCGATAGCACCGTCCTTGTTGACATGGCCCACGATAAACATCGGGATCTCCTGCTTCTTGGCGACGGCCAGCAGGCGGGCCGCACTCTCTTTCACCTGACTGACCGTGCCGGACGAAGACGAGATGTCCATACACCGCATGGTCTGGATGGAGTCGATGACGACCAGTTCCGGCTTCTCTTTCTCGATGAGACCGCAAATCTCGTCTACGTCGTTTTCTGCCGCCAGATAGATGTTATCCTGCGGGACTTTCAGGCGGGCCGCACGCAGCTTGACCTGACGGACGGACTCTTCGCCCGTGATATACAGCACCGTGTGCTGGTTGGAGATGGCACCGCAGAGCTGCAAAAGCATCGTAGATTTGCCCACGCCCGGCTCACCGCTCAGCAGTACGACGCCGCCCAACACGATGCCGCCGCCTAAAACGCGGTCAAGCTCGGAAATGCCCGTCAGGATGCGGCTCTTTTCCTCGGTCGTGCTGATGTCGGCCAGACGCCTTGCCGTCAGCGAGGTGACGCCCTCCTGCCGGACAGGCGCAGCGGCTTTGCCGCCGGAAAGCCCGGCCTTGGGCGCTTCGGCGACCACATCCTCATTCATGGTGTTCCAACTGCCGCAGCTGGGGCAGCGGCCCATCCAGCGGGGGCTTGTCTCTCCGCAGTTGGAGCAGACGTATACGGTTTTCAGCTTCGGTTCTTTCATTCTGGACTCCCTGTTTTCATTTCATGAAAATCATTTTCTCTATCATACCACATCCGGTCCGAGGCCGCAAGAAAGCCGGGCGCTTATCTGGCCTGCATCAGACGATTTGCAAGACATACAAGGCCGGTGGCCGCACCGCAGAGCGGGCAGAGACAGACCGCCAGTAAGGCGAATTGCCCCACCAGGAGCCGTGCTCCTGCCGGATGGCTTCCCTTATCCCCTCTGCCGAAAGAGAACGCATGGATTCGGCTGCTGACCTGCAGAGCCGAGGCACCGAACAAACAGAGCGCACCCGCCGCCAGTGCCGTCGGCAGGCTGGCGGTGAGCAAAAAGAGAACGAGCTGTTTTGCCCCGAGGCTATTCAGAAGCTGCGCCGAGAGCAGGCCGGAGCCTGTCCCGTATAACATCGCAAACAGAAAGATAGGCAGCGGCCCCACTGCCGAGAGCCCCAGCAGAAGAAACACTGCCGCCGCCCCGAGGACGACAGCCAGCTCTGCCCCAAACAGTCCCACCGCCTGCGCGGCACTGGACGCCGCGAACACTCCGCGCCAGCAGTCCAGATAATAGGCCAGCGTTTCCATCTCTTCAGCGTCGCACAGCGCCTGCAAAACGCCCGCCATCAGCGTACCGAAGAGATAGGCCGCCGCCAGAAGGATGCAGTCCCGGCTGGCTTGGAATGGCTTCCGCCGGGGAGCTTTCTGAGGCGGAAGCTCCGCCAACGGCTCGGAGACAGGCGTCATGGCTTCTTTTTCTGCCAGAGACTCGCCCGCTGTATCTTCCGGCAGCGTCGGCACAAGCGTCGCTGCATTTGTTTTCGTTTCCTGATAGACCCACATCGTGCTTTTTCCCTCCTGCTTTTGTTGTGTATGGCCGCTGTAGCGTGGACTGAGCATTCAGCGCCGCTTTCGCTCCGCGCGCAGCATTCCGAGGATCCCACCCAGAACCCCCATCAGCAGGACAAACCCTGCCCGGACGAACTGCATCGTTTCCCACTCACTCTGGTACAGTGTGCCCAGAATAAAAAGCAGCCCTGCAAAGAGTGCTCCTTCCGCTGCACCCCAGACGAGCCCTTTGCCCTTTTGCAGAATGGCCATCAGCAGACCGCTGAGAAAGCTGCCGAGACAGACTGCCGCCGTGGCCAGCGGAGCAGCGGCCTCCTGCGTCAGGCCCTGTTTGACCATCAGCCAGCCGAACCCTGTCAGGCTCACTGCTGCTGCCGCACTGCCCACTCCGAAAACGACCAGCAGCCCTATCGCCGGGAATTTCTTGGTATCAGACATAAAAACGCGCCTCCCTGCACCTACTGTATGCAGGGAGACGCGTTCAAAGCACGAATCCGGAAAAATATTACTTCTTGGGGGCGTTGTCCATGTTCAGCTTTTCGACAGAGCTGATGGCGTTCTTGGTGAAGCGGATCTTCACACGGTCAGCGCCAGTCTCCAGCACAAAGGTGTCGTCCTTGATGGCGACCACACGGCCGATGACGCCGCCGATGGTGGTGACCTGATCGCCGATCTCTAGAGAAGAGCGCATTGCAGCGTCCTTCTTCTCCTGCTTCTTCTGGGGACGGTAGATCATGAAGTAGAGCATCACCAGCATCAGAGCCAGAGTAAAGAAAAGGCTGATGTAGCTTTCGGTCGTAGTCAGAAATTGCATGGGGCAAAATCTCCTCTCAAATTCATATGACCTTATTATACGCGCTTATCCGGCATGTTTCAAGGCTAAATCTCAAATTCGTGTGTCGAGCAGCTTGACATATCGGTCATGGAAGGCGGTAAAGGTGCCTGCATCCAGCTCATCGCGGATGCGCTCCATCAGGTGATTGTAGAACCAGAGGTTATGCATGACGGCCAGACGCATACCCAGCAGTTCCTCTGCCTTGAACAGGTGGCGGATATAGGCGCGGGAGTAGTTCCGGCAGGCCGGGCAGCCGCAGGCGGGGTCGATGGGGCGCTCGTCACGCTCGTACTTGGCGTTCTTGATGTTGATGATGCCGCCCCAGGTGTTCAGGTGGCCGTGGCGGGCATTGCGGCTGGGCATGACGCAATCGAAGAGGTCCACGCCGCGGGAGACGGCCTCGATGATGTTGCCGGGAGTGCCGACGCCCATCAGGTAACGGATCTTATCCTTGGGCATATAGGGCTCGACCGCGCTGATCATCTCGTACATCACCTCAGTGGGCTCACCCACAGCGAGGCCGCCGATGGCGTAGCCGTCCAAGTCCAGGTCGGCGATCTGCTTCATGTGCTCCACGCGCAGGTCGGCGAAGGTGCAGCCCTGATTGATGCCGAAAAGCAGCTGGTCGGGGTTGACGGAGATGCCTTCATGCTTCAGGCGGGCCATCTCATCCTTGCAGCGCTTGAGCCAGCGGGTGGTGCGCTCGCAGCTGGCTTTGGAGTAATCGTGCTGGGCGGGGTTCTCGACACACTCGTCAAAGGCCATGGCGATGGTAGAGCCAAGGTTTGCCTGGATCTGCATACTTTCCTCAGGACCCATGAAGATGCGGTGGCCGTCGAGGTGAGAGGCAAAGGTCACGCCCTCCTCGGTGATCTTGCGCAGCTTTGCGAGGCTGAACACCTGAAATCCGCCGCTGTCGGTGAGGATGGGGCCGTTCCAGCGGGTAAACTTGTGCAGACCGCCCATCTCTGCCACCAGCTTGTCGCCGGGACGCAGATGCAGATGGTAGGTGTTGCAGAGCATGACCTGCGCACCGATGTCCTTCAGGTCATGGGCAGACAGGCCGCCCTTGATGGCGCCGGCGGTGGCAACATTCTGGAATGCGGGGGTCTGCACCGTGCCGTGTACGGTCTTGAACTCGCCCCGCCGGGCGTTGTGCTCCTGCTTGAGCAGCTTGTAGGTCGTCAAAGAAGGCATAATATTTTTCCTTTCTGCGCACGGAAAACAGCCGTGCATCCTGCCGCAGGGGGCGTATGCTCTCGCTGCGGATACAGAGTCGGGATATTACAGCGGCGAAGCGCTATAGTAGTTATATAATAGTTACAAGATCAGCATCGCATCCACGATACTATCGGGAAGCGTGATACCGGAGTGGAAAGTATCGAAAATACGCACGTTATCTTTCTTTCTGGGCTTAAAAAGGCATCGTGTTATCATCTGAACTAGCTCCAGAAAAAGAACCCCTTGCGGGGGTCTTTCAGTTTACTGGAGCATCATTTCAATGTTCAAAATATCAACGGGGTCAAGCAATCCGATTTTCTTTTTGAAGTCAGCCTCATTGAGCCGCAGACGTTTTTGAATCCGAACGGTTGTAGGCTTATGCAGCCCGGTATTCTGCCAGCGGAGGAGCTCATACTCTCCCGCTCTTGGCGGATGGCTGGTCATCTTCAGGCAGCAAATCGGGTATACCGTGTCCTCGTCAATTACCAAGACCGGGCGGAGCTTGCCACCCGGAATGTCCTCATACTGGACGTAGGCCAGATAAATCTCCCACTTCCTCACAGGTATGCCTCCCATTCAGAATCTTCTTCAGGGTCATACCAGTCGGACGGCAGTTTATCGGCAATCGGAATCTGCTCGAACAGCTTGCCAGCGCGAGGAACAGGATTCTCCTCAAAATACTTTTTCATGGAAGCCTGAGTGATTTCCTTTTCATTTTCTGTACACGCGCTGCTCCACGGCGTCCCAGCCTTGTGGGTCATGCTAACAAGTGCGCTTCCGGTGTACTTGCCGAATTCGCGCATTACATCGGTGAGCGTGTCCAGTTCCTCAGGGGAAAAGACCGTGCCGCTGTAATCATCGCCAGTCTTCGAGATGGGGTTCTTCCCGCAAACACTGTACCTGTGGTAAATCGTGGGGGTTACCGGGCCGAGCTTCCACGCTTCAATTTTATCATCAAACAGTGGCTTCCCGGTTCTGGCAAGATGACATCCCTGCGCATAATACAGCAGCTTGTTCAACTTTAGATTTGTGATTTGGTCATCTGTGCTGTTATTGCAGACGTCAATAAAGAAGTCAGCAACATCGTAGACATTTGCCATTTTGCTTCCCTCCTTCCATCTATTATTCTACCAAAGAATCATGTGGTTTTCAATCAGTTCTTTATTATATTAGTAAAAAAGTTACCATCTTGGCGCAAAAAAGCCCTGAGCGCGATAACGCCCAGAGCCACTGTTATGTATGGAACTCAGTTATAGCAGGTATATGTCACGCCAGCAAAATCCCCAGTTGTGAGTACGCATTCGCCGTTCTTCCACATCTCCTCAGCTTTCAAGCGAGCCTCATCCCAGCTTGCAGCTTCAATCGGAAAGACTTTGCGCAGGCTCTCGATGATTGCCACGTTGAACACCCGGACTCTTGCAGGGAGAGCGTTGGCGGCACGAATCATCAAACCGTTGAGAATCAACTCATCTTTTTGCAGGGATTCCAGTTCTCTCTCATCGCCGTCCTTTTTGCTGAGATTGTCTGCAAGCAGCTCCTCGTTCATCTCTTGACAAAGCTCGATGCAGTCTAGGATAGTGTATGGCTCATCTTCGGCAGAATCCCCGTCCTGCGTATCACAGAGAAGCAGCTCAAAAGCCTCAGTCATTTTGAGGATGTAGCCGTGGTCATCCAAGAGCTTGAGCACAATCCAAGCCTCAATAGATGCCATCTGGAGGCCCTGCCGGGCGGCTACTGCCGCCAGCTGCTCCGGGTATTCGATTGTCTTTGTTTTTTCGCTCATTGTGTTTAACCTCTCATCAAAAGTGATTTCATGCACGACCATGCAGCTCGAAGATGAAACTTCATCCCAGAGATAAGAAGCGTTCTTCTAAACTTTCGTTCTCGCTTTCTTTCCATATAGGAACGGATGTACTTGATTTGCTCCTCATCCTCGTACCGCTGCTCCTCAGCGTCAAAATTTCGCATAGTTGACATCTCCCCCCTCTCAAATCGTGATTTTGTCCAACCGCAGCAGGAGTGAGCAATTCCCATAGCTGATGCCGAGCTCTTTGGCTTTTTTGACAACCTGAGAGATGCTGTACTTCGGTTCCGACCTTTTGGCCAGCAAAAGCTCCTCTAGCCGTTTCGCTTCTATCGCTTCCTGCTTCCGGCGTTCAGCCTGAGCCAGACTACGTTCCAGATAATACTCACGGTGCTTGAGGTAGGATTTATGAGATTGCTCGGCCTGTCGTTTCTTCGAGCAGTCAGGGCAGAACTTCTGGCGGTTCTTGGCATTTGGTATGTCCCGACCGCACATCTCGCACTTTGGGGTGCTCATCTGTAAATCCTCCCGCTGTCCTTGTCCATGAAGACGATACGGCCAACTACCTCATACCCGGCAAGGTCTGCCATCTGCTTTATGACCGATACCAGAGTACCGATGGCTTTCATCCGGGCGGCTTCAGCCTGTTCCTCCTTGCAGATGTTCTTCCATGCTGAGTGCGGTGTGGGGTCATTGTAGTGTTCACTATTCTTTATGTCCATCGTTTGTACCTCTCAGCTATCAAGAATCAAAATCGGGAAAAGCCAAAACGGAAACCATAAGCACCACGCTATGAATCTATCTTTCAAGGAAACGGCAAGATTCTCTTTTCCAATCTCCTTGCAATCTTTCCGCCAAATCAGATAGAAAGGGGTGAAGAAAACCAGTTGCAGAAAGACAGAACACAGTTCTAAAAAGACCCATGCTTTTACATCCACGTTTGCACCTCCTTCAGTAGAGAATAGGAATCAGTAAGAAAAGCAGCGGATATGTCTGCCCGGTTACGATAATGGCCGTGACAACCGCAGCTCCAACAGCTAGCCATTCGGCGGTTTCGGACATTTCAGCCCACATTAGTTTTTCCCTCCGTTTCAAGGTCTTTGTACGTTTTTTCCATCATCCGCTCTGAAAAATACAGCGCTTCAGCCAGTCTTCCCTCAACAATCATTCGCTCGGTGCAGGGCGGAAATTCGGAGCATTCAAACAGCGCTTTTCTGACCGCATCACGAAATCCATCACTTGCAATGCTGAGGTCAAACATTTCTTTACGTGTCATTCTGCTTTTTCCTCCGGCGCTACAGGCAACGGCATCCAGAACGGAACGTCCACAGGGTGAAAAATTGCATTCTCCCAATATGTGATGTCAACGTGCTTGACCGCGGCTCCCCAAACAATGATTCTTCCGAGTCTGTCAGCATCCGCTTCTGTCGGCGGGTCATACTTGGAATTTCTCCAGCATTGACCGGCCACTTCCTGCGGGGTAGCTTCTGGCTGGGTGTCGATATAGTTCTCCACATCCCGTAATGTGTGGATATGGCCTACCTTCATGCCCATGCGCAGGAACTCTTTCAGCATCTCAGCTTCAAGATACCGTTTCTTACTCATAAGGCGTCGTCCTCCTCTGCCTCAGCAACGTAGCACCAGCTCTGGGGCGGCTTGCTCAAACAGCAGCCATTGATTGCGCAGGTCGGTGGGAGCATATAGCTTCCAGACGGCTGATAATGCTCGCAGCTCTCATTCCCGCAGACATCGGTTCCGTTCATGCTTTGAAAATCTAAACGGCAGAACTCATTCAGACTGCGGGGCTTGTCGTAGATTTTGAGGTCGGAGATATGCCAGCCGAAAAGACAATGAGCGTTCTGCTCATATTCCGCCAAGTCCTCATAACTGACGCAGGATTTCTTGGACAGCCTCATAGTCTGTTCTTCATCTTGGCGGTAGTCAGTGGTAAAAGATTCGATGTTGAAGCAAGTGAACTCGGCCCAAACCTTGCCGTTGATGCGCTTTCCCGCAATCTCCACCACATCTTTCTGATGGGTCGGATTCGGCATGGTGCAGTAGATGAAGCATTTGAACGGCTTGGACAGCTTGGGCTCGTTTTTCCGAACCTCTACGGTTTTCCGGCCAGATGCTATCAACTTGCACCACTCAGGCCGAATGCTGATGAGGACTGCTTTATTCATTTTCTTCCTCCTTTGGAGCTTCAGGGTATGGCATCCATGCAAAAATGTCATTATCATCGTAAATTCGGTCCCAGACATATTTCCAGCGGTAGACCGTTTTACCCCGAATGACAGCACGTTCATAAATCATCGGGCTGGACTTCTTGCTGCCCCTTCTAGCTGCTATTACAGATACATGAGCCCATGATTTTTCATTGCCCGGAATATCAGGCATTCTGTCCGCAGTTCTTACCCACTGGCTTCCAAGCTCAACCGTAGGAGCCTCGCTCACCATATCGGCACAGCATTCAGCGGTGGATTCACATTCGTTAGTTGCCTCATATCCAACACGCTTGGCGAACTCTCTGATTTCAGCTTCAAGAGGAATAGCGTTGATAAGGCGTTGTTTGCTCATATTGGCCCCTCCTCAAAAGTCCCAACTGTCAGGAACGCCAAGACGGCACTCACCATCGCCGTTGTTGCTGGTCGGCTTGTCAAAGGGACAGCCCGGACAGCCATTCCCGGCATCAGAGTGAGCCTTGCAGAGGGCCATCAAGGAATGAGCCATGTTCTCAGGACTCATTACCTCTCCTGCGCTGGAGTTAGCCTTGCGCAGCATCGCCATCGCTTCGTCCTGCTCTTTCTGGGACCCGCAATGGATGGTGATGTCGAAGGTGTCATCGTAGACGGTCTTTTTGCCATCTGCATTGCAGAACAGCATTAGTTCCTTGCTCATGCTTGGCCTCCTTCCACCACGCAGCGGTGACTAAAGCGGCATTTCCCGGTGGTTTCGTCCCGGTCGCAATCATCTGCGTCCCTGCCGGGGTACGGATGTTGACAGACATTGCAGAGCCGCAACTCCTCACCACAGAACGGGCAGGTCGCGCTGTAGCCGTTCATCTCCACGTCCCAGACCATAACCACATCGTTATGGCAGTGCGGGCAGTCCTGTTCAATGAGAACTTCGTCCGATTCATCGAGAATCTTTTCCTCGTTCTCAGCCAGCCGTTTGAGCCAGCGTTCGTGCTTCTGCTCCACAATCTTGGTGATGGTGTCGCAAACCTCATTGGCGATATTTTCCTCATCATCGCCATCTCGCTCCTGACCAAAGAGAACGAGTGCGCAGTGAGCCACATCCGCCAGTTCCTCAATCAAATTGCTCATGGCTTCCTCCGGTGTCACCGGGGTGGGATTCACGCCGTCCAGAGCCCGGCGCATTTTTAACGCAGCCTGAGCAGCTTCCGAGCATTCCTCGGCAAGCTTGGCCAGAACCTCGGAACTATCCAGATAATCAACAACTTTGTCTTTCCCCATGTTCGTTTTTCTCCCTTCAAAATTACTCGATATTCCCTGTCGCATCCTCCAACTTGAATCCACAATAGGGGCAATACTTGAAATACCCAATAACGTGAGCACCGTACTCCCAGCCAAGACACCGATTACAGCCATCGCAGAACACACCGTCTTTGGTTTCGGGTGCATATCCACGGATGATGTGCGCCGTGGGCCGCAGCGTTTCCGGGTCAATAACCGGAGCCTTCAGCAGGTCCTCAGCCACCCCTGCAACAAGGTCTGCGGCTGCATCCTTGACCAGTCCAGCATTATAGTCCGGGAGATTGCCGGAGGCCATCAGCTTCTTGGCCTCACCTTTATTTTTCAGTGAAGCAGTCTTCCAGCCGTTGACAACCGGAATGACGTTCACCAATCGAATATCGCTCATTTCTATTTCCTTTCTTTTATGCCATCCATGCGCCCATCAGGTCATCAAATTCGCCCCAGTTGGAGCAGTGCAGCCCGCGCCGATGCTCAATCGGGATTGCGTTCCACAGGTCTATAAGTTCCACATCGTACATGATAGTGTCCACCTCAAGGTTATTGTGCAGACAATATGCAGTCCAGAGGGCCAGAAGTTGATTCCGGCAGGTTTCGGTATAGAAATGAACCGTGTTGTCTTTGACGTAGCCCATCAGGAACTCCCACTCTTTATTTTCGTTCATGCAGTCCTCCGAATTTTCTTCACAGCCTTGCTGAACCCACGATGGAGCCGTTCGTCTGCATAGACCTGCTCCACCGTATAGCCCAGCGCATCAAGCGCATCTTCCGCGTCCCCGGTGTAGCCAAACTCATGGTCAGCCAGTTCGCAGAGGAACATCTCATAAATAAACCCGGTGCCATCGGCATCACCAGCAATGGCCGACTTCAGCTCCGCGTCATGGCGGTCAAGCGTTTCGTGGAGCTTGTCGGAATCCTTCTTCTGGATGAAACCGCCACCGGGAAGTCTGAGGATTTTGTCGGTATCCTCGATGGTCAGGCCCCAGTCCTGCATCATCTCGGCAAACTGCTTGTTGCTGAACGCAAACCCCAGAGGAAGCGCGTTGACTTCCTCCTGCTGCTTGTTCATCAACTCACGATATCTGTTCATGTTGAAACTCCTTTCATTTCAGCCAGCTCTTACGGTCCTCATAGCTGTAACATCCTGTGACAATGGCCTCCACGAGTCGCTGGTAAAGGTTCAGCGCATCTTCAATTTTGGCAAACTCCTTGTGGGCGAAGTCCTTCGTTTCCCGCTTGTAAAGCTCCACACTGTACTTGTTCCCTCTCTGGGAAAAATCAACGGTGACCTTATTGTTCAGGTCCTCGGTACTCGCAATCGTGTAGTACATCACTGCTCCTCCTTATACTTTTTCTTGAGCTCAGCATAGAAATGAGCGAGGCCGGGGCCTCCTTTGCAGTACCCACGTTCCAGCTCCTTACAGCGGTCCTTTTTGAATGCAGGATAGCCGTGCTTCCAAGTGGTTTCATTCCAGTCAAGGAGAATTGAGCCGTCCGGGCAGCGGTAGACGATGTACAGTTCTTCCGACTTGCGTTCCCGCAAGGCATCGGCCAAGTCGCGCAGCATCTTGTCGATTGCTTCGGCGCCCTCCACAAGTTCGCGGGCTGTGCCGGGAACACCGTCTTTGCCACGGCTTTCAATCCATAATTCAACGTGCTCATCGACATCGAACCCATCCGCATACTCAGCAACAGATTTGGGGAAATCTGGAACATCTACGCAGATGATGAGGTCTTCTCCGGCCGGAGAATGATTCTCCAGCTCAACACGGTCATCCTCGGTATAACCGCAGACGCTCCAATCCAGCTTCTCCAGCGCATCCATGTACTTCTCAGCAAGCTCTTTCATCTCACTCGTCCTCCTTAATTCTGAAGTAGGCCACCACTTTGGCTTCCAGACTGTTGGGCCAGCCATCCGGGTACGGATGCTCGTACCCATCCGAAAACGGAACAATCGCTGTGGCTCTGACACCCAGCATTTCGCCCTCATGCTGAGATGGACGGCAGGTGAACGTCTGAATCTCAACGCTGTCGCATTCCATGATTCCTGCCCGGCTGTGCTGTAACCAATCGGCATTCCAAGCCGCCTCCGGGTCATACCCGGCAGCTTTCAGATGTTCTCTAACTGTCATCATGTTTCCCTCTCCCCTGTTCAGTGCAGTTTATAGCCCTTGCCGCGATAAATAACCGCATAGTCGGAAAGGCCGATTTTGAAAACATTCAAAGCAGCTTTCTCCACCCGCTTGACTCCGAGCTTGCGGCGGATGTACCGAGTTCCGATTTCGTAGGCAGACTCCGTAAAGTCCTTTTTGTTGTCAGCAGGTTTGTTCGCAGTATAACGGCTGAAATGCTTCCTCTGAGCAGCTTCCGCTTCAGCTTTGGTTCCATAGAACGATTCGCCAGCATCTAAGCCCCGGCGTACAGTGCCGACCTTGTAAAATCTGTCTTCGCGCAGAATGGTCAGCTTATCGTTCCAGACGGTATCATAGCGAGAACTGCCCTTATTCGGGAGAACGGCGGGCTCTGCTACGCCCACAACGATTTCCAGCGTATCGAGCCAGCAGCTATCGTCCGTGCAGAACCCTCTTTTGATGAGGACACGGAGGATGTGCTGGCCGTTGGTCAGGTCCACTTTCGTGATTTCCCCCTGTGAGCCGCCCATCGTTCCGGCGTTGATGATATAGCCATTGGCCAGATAAGCGGAGATAATCTCCGTGTACTTCCGATTGATTTCAGCAAAGGTCATTTTTGTGCTCCTCCTTATTGCGCGAGATGCAGCCCAGAATCCGGGTGTTTTTCGGCAGATGAATGACAATCAGCTGGCCCATCCCGGAGATGTACTCAGCTTCGTACATCCGCCCATCGGTTCCCAGAGCCAGCCACGAAGAATCCTTGTCAGCAGCGCAGATACTTGCTACTTGGGTCAGGCTGGAGAGCTTGTCCGCCTCAACCTGCTCAAACACCCGGCAAGCACTTTCGGCTTCCAGTACCCCATCGAATACACCCAACGTAAAGCTGACGGAAGTGGTCTTGAAGTCTACGGCCACCATGTCATTCTGCATTTTGTACGCCCAGATGACCGGGGAGATTTCTACTTTGCGGCCCTGCTGGGCGGCGTAGATTTCATCCAGCGTCCCAGTCATACGTTCGCCATCCCCATAGGTGGCGTTGTAGAGCTCGTAGGTTTTCAATGCTAATTCCTCCTGTTTTTAACGGTAATGTGTTGTTTTTTACTATCATCATTCTACCATACCAACTTGGTAAGTTCAAGTCAAAACAGGATATTTCACAAATATTTTTAGCGTATCAACGCTGCATTTTATCGTGCTGAGATTACCAAGTAGCTGAGCACAAAGCCCGGAATTTCTGAGCCATCTCATTGGTAATTGGAGCGATTCTGCTGCATCCATCATCCCAGAGCTCATAGAGAACCACAAAGTAGGAGCCCTCTGCATCGCGGAAAAGCTCAACGTAAAACTCCTCCAGCATGGTGCTCTTGTTGGTGCAGATGGAAGCCGCCCGCGCTGTGTCGTACACCGTGCCGCCTACCATCTGAGCAACGCGAGGGCTACTGTTCGTGTCTGCGGTTGAAAGCTCTGCCCCGCTGGCAGTCTTCATGCTGACTTCATATCCTGTGAAGCTCAGTGCTTTGGCCAGTTCATCAAAGGTGAGCGAATTATTCTTCAGCCGTGCGCTGAGGTTCTGCGGGGTCCAGCCCATGTACTCAGCAAGCTCTTTCTGGGTCTTTCCGGCCCCGGCCAGTGCGGTGCGTACCATATCAGATGCCAGCATCTTTTTCCTCCTCCATCTGCTTCTTGAGCTCTGTGGCATCAATAAAAACGCCGCTTGTATGTTCGGAGAGCCGCTTTGTCAAGAGCTTGCCCGATTCATCCATCGAGGATTCCAGAGCGTTTGCTACGGTTCGCATGGCTGTAATGACAAACGGCCAGTCGGATTCATCGTACTGGCGTGAAATATCCGTAACCTTGTTGCCGACTTCGGTAAGTGCTTCGGCTATTATTTCATTGGCGGCATCGGCATTCTTCATCAGGACGGCCATTGCCGCCCGGTATGCAAAGGGCGTTCTGCCATTATTCATCATCTTCCTCATCCTCCCATTTGATTGCCTGACCGCAGTAGCGGCAGTATGTAACCTCATGACCATCTGGATGGGTTATGTATTCGCCGCAGGAAGGGCAGACAACCCAGCCATCCATCTCGGAGTTTTCTTCATCCGGCTCCATCGGGACCTGCTTCTTGAGAGCATCCATTCCCATCCTACAGGCTGTGATGACAGGCTCGATGCTGTCATAATGTTCCCGGTGCTCCGGGTTCAGAATCTCGATGGCCCGCTCAAGCGTCATGTCCATTTATTCGTCCTCCTCAAAATCGCTTGGATTGATGCCAGCCTGAACCAGCGTGGCACGAATACGGGCATCAATGGAATCATAATTGAATATCTCATCGCTGTTGTCATACAATCCCTCAATACAAGCATCAACAATGCCCGGAGTGAGCTTGTCATCGGGGATATTGAAAACCTCACTCAACCGGAATGGAACTTCCTGCTTGATATATTCCAACAGTGCAGAAGTTGCCTCGGAGTCTTTCTCATAGAACGGTCTGCCGTAGAGCAAATAAACGACGCCTTTGCTGTGCCGTTCATCAAACCAGTGCCAAATTTCCTCCCTGTCTGTTCCTGCAGGAAAATCCATGAACGGCTCTTCCATCTTTTCTGTATCAGGATTCATCGGAATATCGCCAAACTGTTTCCACAGCTTTTCGAGCTGTGTATCACGCTCTCGCAAAGTTTCCATCATCAGTGCCTCCGAAATAAATTGACAATGGCCAGCCCCAGCAATGCCCCGGCCAGAGCCCAGAATCCCATGCTCAGGTAATACTCAGCATCTTCCAGCCACATAGACGCCGCCAGAAGCCATAAATGCAACTCTTCCATATCTCCACCATCCTTAATCTCCGATGCTCAAGTAGTCGGAATAAACGGTATCATCTTCCTCGCAGTAATAGTAGCTGCGGTCACCGTAGGCTTCCCAGTCGAGAAAGATAAAAACGAGTTTCTTGCCGCTCCGCATTATATCAGTGGCGGAAGGGCAAGACTTGTACTTGTGCGTTTTCAGAAACTCAAGAAGAGCTTCTTTCGATGAAAGCACAGATTTGGGAATGTCCATATAATTCCTCCTCAACAATCCCAGCACACAGCATCCGCCTCATCTGGCCGCTGCCAGTCTGGTTCTTCATCCTCTATGGGCTCAGGCGGCTCCGTTATGCCGCCAAAACGGTCAAGACTGCCGGAGCAGTCATACATCGGGTTCATCGCGGTCACCGTCCTCTAACATAGGATTGAGCGTTTTATCCTGCATCCCTTTCATCATCGCACCCATGCGCGTAGTGGTTTCCTCATCAAGCTCCATCGTTTCGCATCCGGGCTTAGTATCAAAAATCTGATGCTTCTGGATGAAAGCTCCGAAGAATGTCTCCTGTTCCTCTTTCCAGAGAGCGGCGTAGAACTCGAACTCAATCTGGATTTGCAGGGCTTCGGCTTCGGTGCAGGTACAGTAGAATGTGCTTCTGGCGCCCTTTCCGTACTTGTAGCGGAATGCATCACGATTGGTCGCAATTTTGGCACGGAGTTGAGAAAGAAGCCTCCGCTCAAAATCGCTGTGGTATGTAAATCCATGGTCGCTGACCTCATCATCAGAAAGTGTTTCAGCCGAAATATCGTACTTCGCCAGCAGCTTATCAAGCATCGCCTGTGCGTTTTCGCGCTCACCGCCAACGCCGTTGTCAGCAAGGGCTTTCAGTTTCTTCAGGAGCTCAAGCCGCTTCGCCTGTCCATCAGCCATTACGTTCAGCCTCCTCTCGCAGCAGCCGCTCAATCAGCGGTTCCAGAATGGAAGGACGGTCCTCGGTGTAGACTCGGCCGTCACCAGTAATGCGGCAGGTCGGCATCGTGTCGATACCACCAGAAACCCGCTGGATGGTGACCGTGCGCTTCGGGCAGCAGAACTTCACAAAGTAACCGGGTTTACCGAAACGCAGGTAATCGTAAACCTGCTGAGCGGTACAATCAGCCATTGTATTCTTCCTCCTCACTCATACCAGAACGATGAGCCGTCATCTTTCCGCTCACTGATGTGAGCAGCTTTGTAATCTACGCCATCAATCGTGACATACTCCGAATCGAGCGAATCCAGCTCATCGCAGTCTTCAACAACTTCGATGTTAAAGACCTCGTGTGTTTCTGTATTGACCATGCAGGGGGAAGTGACCGCATGGCCACCATCCCACACAGACGTGTATGATGCTTCTCGAATCACTGTTGAGCCCTCCAATCAGAACATCGTGCAGATGATGAACAGGATGAGCACGAGGTCCAGCGCGGCAATGCTGACAACCTGAATGGCCGACAGCAGCCGCTCTCGGTCTGCATCCTTCTGGCGGCGGGCGGCGCGGGTGCGCTGCTGCTTAGGGCTGTCCAGCATCCGCAGGAAGCAGTTCGGGTCATTCTCCCACTCGTGGGTCAGGGTGGCAGCTGTCATATTCTTGTTTTCCATAATGGCTTTCCTTTCTAAACTCAAGGTGAATTGTTGTTGTGCGGTAGGTTCCCGCGACCATTTTCGTGATGCCACGAAAATGGTTTCGGCTGCTACCCATGCAGCCATCATCAGGCGGGGTTATTCAGGGCGAGTATTCCACGCTTCAATCGTTCGTTGCCTTCCCAATTCCCCGCGATGTTCATAAAAATCGCGGGTAAATGTGATGTTGCAATGCGGGCAGCGAATCCGAACGCCTTCTGTATTCGATTCAGTGATGGTCGTATGCCTCCCGCTTGGAGAGCAGCTCCGACTTCTCAAAAGCCGCCTTGATTTTGTTGGCCTGTGCATCTTCCATCGGGATGAACACACACGCTTCGCTGACCTCGCCGTTCTGCATGGTGTCGTAGGCAATCGTCAGATTCTTCATAGGTCAATCCTCCTTCATTGCGCATCCGCTCCAGACCGTTTCCTTAGTCCCCTTGCAGTCCCGGCAGAACCGGGTGCAGGTGAGGCACATCTTATTGACGGTCATAAAGCGGCGCAGGTCATCATCTTCCGGTGCGTCCGCATCCAGCCACTTGTTGAAGCGGTCTGGCTCGCGCTTTTCCAATTCATCCATCAACCAGCCGCGAACCGTAGGGATGCAGGGTGAGTTGTTCGTGGTGGTTTCTTCCCACAGCTCAAGAAGTTGCGGTAGAGGCATCCGGGCCAAATCCGATTTGTCCATTTTATAATCCCTCCAAAACTTACCGACTTGGTAATTTCTTTATCATCATTCTACATTACCATCTCGGTAATGTCAAGTGAAAACGTGATATTTCACGAATAATTTTTGCGTATCAACAAGTGATTTTATTATGCTAGAACTTACCAAAATGGTTCGTTTGACTTTCTCGGAAAACAAAAAAATCCCCCCACTTCACCTATAAAGTGCCTCGCGTGGTACGCAAGGTTTCGGTGAAGCAGGGGGATAAAGTTCAACCTATGCTGATTCCGTGACTGATTTGGTGCATTTCGAACTGACTACAAAAAGTAGGCAGTTCAGGGTTCAGCCCAAATTCACGGTGTTCTGGACAGAATCCTTTTTGGCGGCAGCACGTTTGTTGGCGTTGATTTGAGCTTCAATGCGGGTTTCCAGATACCCGGTGGTATCGCCGTAGGTATCGTTCAGATATTTCTGTGCATCGGAGCTCAGGCTCTTGAGAGCTGCATGAATGGCTCGCTGAAGAATTTCTTTCTGCTTGGCTTCATCGAACTTACCCTCAGCCTTGAGGTCATCAACGTACTTCTGGTTCATAGCCGCGACTGCATTGGCCACAGCATCGCCAATTTCGCGGATGTACTGCCAGACCTGTTCGTTTTGGGTGCGGGCAGACAGGAAGTTGGTTGCCGCATTGATGCCGTACTTAACCAGCGCGGTCACGAGCGGGACACAGACGATAAGGACGATGTACAGAAAATCTTTCATCATGTTGCTCATAGTAAAAACTCTCCTTTCTTAGTGGACACGGCGTTTGGCCGCATTCATGGCCCGGTCACCTTCGAGGGCTTCCGGGGTAAAGCTGTTGTTTTTCCACCATGCAGGGATGGCGGCGGCGATGGTCAGGCCAGCGGAAACCAGCTGCTCCACCTGTTCGCTTTTGATAGGCAGGATGGGCTTTCCTGCTGCGCTGAGGAGCTGATTTGCCAGAGCAAGGCCCAGAGCCGCTGTGCGGGCTACGGTTGCAATAGACACGTTATTCGACATAAGTATTCTCTCCTTTCACAGGTACTTGTTAGCCCCGGAGATGGCTTTCCACGATGCAGGGCCGCAGATGCCGTCCACTTTGAGGCTGTGTTTTTCCTGAGCAATCATCAAAGCCTTGGTCGTTCCGGGACCGAAACTGCCATCCGCCTTGATTTTCAGGAGCTTCTGGAGCATGATTGTGGCCGAACGATTCGCAGCCCCGGCGCAGCCTTGCTGGATGGTCGGCATCACAAAAGCATTGTAACTGGTGCTGGGGTAGCTGCCGGGCGTTGTGCAGAGCCATGTGGATTTGCCGCCGCGAGTATCGGTATGAACAAACGCGCCCTGACTGTGCCAGTAGATACCGATGCCGCCAAACCCTGCTGCCTGAGCGAGAATCCCCAACGCCACCGGGTTCACGCTACGGTCCTGCGTCCGCCAGTCTGCGGCAAGGCCATAGAGGTGACGGCTGGATTTGCTGCCTTTGACCGTTTTGCTACCGTTGTGGCGGATACAGCGATAACCGGAAGTGATTTTGATTTTCTTTCCCAGCTTATCCCGGATGGTCTGGAGTTTGCTTGCCAGCTCAGTATCGACCATCTGAGAGCCGCAGCCGCAGGGACACTGGAACTCGTACCGTTCAAAATTCTCCGTGAGCTTTGTGTGGTCATCGCGGCCAAACGTAATAACAGACATTCAGAACTCTCTCCTTTCACACAAAATCGTGCTTTTCCAGTCGTTCGTCATAGACCCGGCTGATGTTGCTGATGGCGTGGGCGCATTTGTTGTTGGGGTAATCCTCATGTGTCCGGCAGTAGGTTTCGTAGTCGTGGATGATGGAAAGAATCTCATCAAAGTGTTCTTTCGTGTGCTTGGTATCATGTACCAGCTCATCGTTGAACCTCAAAATTTGAGTTCTCAGAAGGTCAGCATTGCGCTCATCATCGGTTTGGATGTGTTCATCAAGGCGGTTTTTTAGCTCCTTGATTTCTGCCATCAAATCAGCATTGAGGGCGCGACCAATCCACTTTGCCAGAGTTGACCACGGATTGATGGGGATTTTCGATACTTCCAGCAGCGTCATAAGAATGACCGTTATACCGCTGCTGCCAAACAGAATATCTTGTAAGTTCACAACCGTTCATCTCTCCTTTCTGCCAGCTTGCAAAAAATGAGAGGAGCCCGGTGTGGGCTCCTCTGTTGGTATGGTGCAGTATTGGCAAGAACTGCACGGATATTGTTTTGCCGGAATGTAATAGCTGCGGCATTCCCCGCAGTAACCGTGGAACCCGCATTCAGGACCGCAGCTCTCATGCTGCCGGGTACAGAATTTCCCTGTCCAGTAGCGACAGCGAAACAGGTCTTTCTTCATGCAGCCTCCTCTGCGCGTACCAGAACGGTCTCGGCGCATATCTTGTCAATCAATTCTTGACTATCAACCTTTTGCAGCATCCCGACATAACCCTTGACCGTGCTCAGTGCGCGTGGCAGTGGAATCTTCCCTACCCTGTACCGATGCTGAACACCTTTCAGGTTCCGCTTGATGCTGAGCGTTGTGCTCTTCCGGATGTTGGCATGATGCGGCCACACCCGGTAGCCCACAAACTCGATTCCCTGACCGATGGGTCGGATGCAGGTTTTCCGATTCAGGTCCAGCTCCAGCACTTCCAGCAAGAAGCATTCGATGCGGTCTTTCCAAACTCGCAGTTCCTCTTTGCTGTTGTGCAGGATGATGATGTCATCCATATATCGAACGTAGTACCGTATCTTCAAGACCCGCTTGCAGAATTGGTCCAACTCGTTCAGATAGATGTTGGCAAACATCTGGCTGAGCAGATTACCTATCGGCATTCCGACATCGTAGAGCCGTTGCTCCAGAGGGACTTCCTCTGGAGCTGCACCTCTCGGCAGACCGAACGGTGTGTGCGGGCAGTCGATGATACCGTACAAAACGGCCAAAAGCCTTGCGTCTTTTATCTTTCGCGCAAGGATGTTTTTCAAAATACGATGCGATACCCGGTAGAAATACTTGCTGATATCAAGTTTCAGATAGTACCAAGAACTTCCGTCCTCTTTACGAGAAACCTGCTCAGTCCAGCTTTTCAGTCGGAGCATCGCATCGAGTGGCCCTCTACCCGGTATGCAGCCATAAGAATCTTTTATGTATCCCTTGACCAGTATCGGATTGAGGACCCGGTAAATAGCCCATTGGACAACACGATGCCGAAACTCGATGGACATTATCATCCGCAGCTTCGGCTCATGGATATAAAAAATGTGATACTTTTCTATGTGGTATTTACCGCTGAGAATGGTCCATCGCAGCTCTTGGAGATTGCCCCATGCGTCATAATTGAACGCAAGCACATCGGCTTGATACCTACGACCCTCGGTGGCTTTCTCCAGTGCGTGATACATATTCTCCATCGAAAATATCGTATTATAGACATTCTTTATTTTCATTGCTATCCTTTGAGCTCTGCGTATCACAGCTTTTGCTCATTGCTACTTGCGGTTTCCGCAGTTGTCAGCTGCTATGACCTGCCACTTCAGGAATGACACAGCTGACGGCATTTTTCTCCTGCCTTCCGGCCCAGAGCGGAAACAGGCTCCTTTATCCCCTCCGTACTGGAACAGCACCCGTGAGTGCTGAACTTCTGACAATGAGGGTAAAGCGGAGCGGAAGCCGATGTTGCCGTTCGCGTTAGAACGGGGGTTGTTGAGGTTCAGATAGAACACACCAGCTCTCGCGCCATTGTTCCAGTTGCCCCCACAAATCGGCAAACGTAGTAATACAGCCTGTTCCCGATGTGATTATTTCGGATTTTTGGCCTGTTCTTTTTGCCTCATGTTCATTTCCCGCTGATTGTTGCTCTCAATCCACTTACCCAGCATGTTGCCAATCTGGGTAAGATAGTCGTTCCAAATGAAAAACTTCTTTTCAGAAAGATACCGAAATTTATAGGATTTCTTCACATAGAACCGAAGTGTATCAAGGGCATCATCCATTTCGCGGAGCGTGGTTTTCTTGTAATGCCCTCGTTTCGCTTTGATGCAGAGGTCGATGATAACATCTATCTTGTGCTTGATGTCACTGACCAGTGCATACCGTTCATCGCGTGGAAATTGCTTTAGCGCATCATGGGCGTAATCGTACATATCGGAAATTTTTTCAAGAATTTCCATAGGGTCTTTATCAGCCATATTTTCCTCAAAAAAGCGACCGCAGGAAATCCTAAAAGGGTTTCCTGCGGTACTTCATCACATTTTCTTTATTTGACGGGCTCACTCCCGTTCGCCCATCAGAACCCAGCGATTCAGATTACAGAGATACATAAGCGGAGCGGAAGCCGAGGGCGCCGTACGCGCCAGAACGGGGGCCGTTGAGGCTCAGAGAGAACACACCAGCCCGCGCGCCATGGTCCCAGCCGCCCCCACAAATCGGCAAACGCTCTCCTACGCAGTCAATCCAATGACCGTCACCGCCGTAATCACCGCCCGGCTCCTCCGGGAACAGCAGGAGAGCCTTTGCCAGCTCAGGCGCGGCACTCAGGCCGCTGCCGAGGACGATATTGGCAAACTCGGAATATTCGCCAGCATCGGTCTTGAACTGCTCCGAGGTTTCGGGGATGAGCGTGATTTTGTTGGAAATCCAGTCATAGTGCAGGGTGTTCGCGGTGCTGGGTGCAACCAGAGAACCGTCTGCGGTGATGGCTTTCCACAGGGTAGAACTTGCAGATACATCGCATTCAGAACCCATTGCAGCGTTGTTGTAGGGGATGATGTTGATTTGGCCGTCCATCAGACGAGCACCAGTCTGCCATTCCCAGACATTACCTTTCATATCCTGAACGCCGAACTGCGTCCAGTCGTGGCCCCACGTTGCCGGGCCGGAACCAGTAAAGGTGCGGCCCGTATTGTTGTTATCCTTTGCGGATTCCTGCCCGCGCTCATGGGTGTATGCTTCATCGCGGCCGTAGTTGCTGTTGCCGTGCGGCATTGTCTTATTTTTGCGGCACCACAGCGCGATACAGGCCCATTCTGCCAGAGTGCTCAGGTGGAAGCCCGCGCCTTTGGCCTCACAAGCCTGTCGCGCGTTGTCGAAATTGATATTCACGGCAGGGTCGCGGTGTGCCAGCGAGTAGGCACGGCCATTGATGATGATGTTCTGATACTTGGAATAGTAGAACGTGTCCTTTTCCACGCCGTTCACGGAGAACGCCGGATGAACATTTTCGGAGCCGCCAGAAATGAGCTCGGACATTTTCAGGCGGTTAATAGGAACATAGATGGACGGCAGATTCATGTCATCCAGCAGAACGATGTTTTTACCGCCAGACAGTTCCTTGACGGCTGCGGCCATCTGGTCATAATTTGCCATATTCGGGTCCTCCTTACAGGGCGTAGAGCGTGAGAGTGACGTTGGTCATGCTGAACGGCACAGGGTCACGCTGGGTGATTTTCTCGCGGCTGGTCGGGTCTTCCGCGTTGTAGTCGGGGTTCTCCGTCTCGGTTTCGGTGTACTCACGGGCGGGAATCGCAATCTGTGCCACATAATCCCGGCCCAGACCAGTGGTGAGCATACCGAGTTTGGTCATGCAGATATCAACGGAAATAGGGTCATCCCGCTCCAGCTTAGCCAGATTCAGCATGAGCTCATCATCAAAGGTGATTTTGCTGCCCCGAACCACATAGGGAATCTTCTCGCCAACATTTGCTTCGATAACAGTCATCAGATAGTACCTACCTTTCTGGCTTCAGAATAAGCCTCATTGGTTTTTTGTGCGATGCAATCGGCCATTTCCCGCTGCAAAGAAGAAGCTCTGCAGGGGTCGATTCCGTACTCCCGCAGAGCCGCATTCTGCTGCTCATGCCGCTCATCGCCATGAATGATGATGTTTGCCATTATGCCGCGTTTCCTCCATGCACATAGAGTTTGATGGTCGCAGATGCCGCGCTTCCGGTGTATTTCACCTTAAAGCCGTTGGTCTGCTTGTCGTAAATTACCACATCGCCTACATTCGTGGTGTCACCCTGAATCTCAGCAGAAACGATGTAGTCCAAAGTATCGCGCCGGGTTCCCAGCGGGATGGTTTTTACACTATTGTTCGTGTAAAAATCCCCGGTGTTGGTGAGCGTTACCGTGATAACCTCGCCATCAAGGTTGTTCACCTTGGCATTGGTCTTGAGCAGGACCTCTGCCAGATACTCCGCAAGGAGCTCCGCTGCATTGATGCCGCCCTCCATGTTGTTCAGGTTGGTTTCATCAATGGGGGTTCCATCCTGAATGCCGGGAACGTCATCACGCCACATGGTCGGCGTATAGGAGCCCGTGGCATTGGTGCTCATATACGGCTGTTCTCTTCCGTTCATTATTCTTCACCTTCTTTCTCATAAATCGGAAACTCAAACTTGGCCAGAACGCCCTGATTGACGGCCCGCTTGACGCTCGTGGTGGAATAGCCACACTGTTTACCCGATACGTCAATGACGCGAATGGCCGTGATGGTCTGCGTTCCTGCGGATGTACGCGGGAGGCTGACCACCAGCTCAAGCTGCGTTCCGTTGATTTTCTTGGAATTGATGGTCGCCTCGTGCCATGAGCCGTCCGCCTGATACTCGAACTTCACAAGCGAATTGAGCCAATTTTCTCGGCGTTTGGCCATAAATTCCTGCGTCCAGAATGCCATCTCGACACCTCCTTTTATTTTCCACACGAAACGGTTCCGCATCGTCTGATGGTAGCCGCCGCGATATGGACCTTTACGCCAGCGTCAGCGGATGCCGCCAACGCCACCTGCTCTGCCGGGGGAGTTTCGCCGCCTCCGACAGTTGCTGTACCAGCAAGCGTGAGAGCCGCAAACCCGGTAGTTATCGAGCCGTCAGCCTCAACGCTGCTCCTCAAAACGGTTCCGTTTACGGCGCGAATCGGAACCGTGCCAGTAATCGTCTTTCCGGCAACACTCACATCCCGCACACTAAAATCAGAGTCAACCGTGATTTGAACATCGGTCGTTATAATCTCCCCTGTTGTGGAGCTGTAAGCTCTTCCGCCAACAACGACAGTACCTGTTAGCGTAGAATTTACCAGAGAGATGATTTCTTCAAATCCTGCATTCGTTTCAACATACACAAATTCCCCCAGAGTTCCCAGACGCGGGTACTGTCCGCACAAAATCTGGTTACAGAGTGGAACTGTATGTGTTGCTATCGTCCACCGGGCAATAGTTTCCACGACAACACGAATCAGGTATTGGAATTGAACCTGAACGCCAGCGGGCCGAATAGTCGGGACTTTGCCAACTTCAATTAGCCCGCCGCCCGGTCGCATCGCTGGCATAGTCAGGATGATAGTGGCCGGAAACGCCGGGTCTTCGTGGTAATATATCGGTGACATATTCCAGAGCATCGCCAGACCTTTGATGAGGTCATAGTAGGTGCAGGCGTTCGTGTTTTTCAGGACTTTGAATTTCAGGTATGCCCGGTAGTCTTCGTCATCCAGAACGTATGCAGACTCGTTGATACAGGCCAGCTCACCAGCTTCCAAGCGGCTCAAAACAACAATATCTCCGACACCATCAAGCTGCTTGCCGACTGCTGTATCAATTCCGCGCTTGTCCCGCAGGTCCTCAAAATACTGGCGCACCTCGTTGAGCTGCCGTCCGATGGTCCGATTCAAAGCCTCAATGGTGGCCTTATCCTTGAATTGCTCTGCAAGGTCATCATGGAGCCGCCGGATGTAATCAACCATCAAGCACCACCTCAATTCGACTATCATCGGTCAGCGCACGTTCGCGGGGCGAGATGGAAACGCTGCGGAGATTGTACGCCCCCGGCGATGCACCCGCATCCGTGGTGGCAAACAGCCAAACATCAACGTAGTCGATGCCGGAAACTGCGATATTGAACTTCTGCGGGATAACATCCTCGCCCGCACCCAGAGCGTTCATCTTCTCAAGAATCTGCTCTTTGATGAGGTCTACATAGTTGATGGGCGGGTTTACATTCCGGCTCAGGGTAACGCCAACCTTGAACCACACGCGCACATAGGTCGGGCGGTTGAAGCGGACGATGATTTCTTCACCGTAGATACCGTGCAGCGTGGTTTCTACGCCGCCAAATGTATTGATGCCGGGGGCCTTTGTGTTCAGGATTTGCTGAGCAATCTCGGTGGAGTCACCGCCATCAACCACAATTTCGATGCTATGCGGCCAGCGACCCGCGCTGTCAACCTCATCGGTGTAATTCTCATAGGGTGCAACGCTGACCACGCCCTGCACGTTCTGGAGGATTGCGCTCTTGATGCTTTCCAGCATTGCAAAGGAGCGATTGAAGATTTTTTCTGCATAGGATTTTCGGAGCTCAGCATCGGTTTCTTTCAGCCGTCCGGCAACGTACGAGCCGACATTGGTGACACTGCTAAGGCCGGAGACCGATTTGACGATTTTCGTAATAACACCGCTTGGAATCAAGATATCGCCGTCATCGACTGTGGCAAACTGCACGATGCTGCCAACCGATGAGGTGGTGAGGTTTTCGGAAAGGACCAGCGTGTTGGAGCTGGTTTCATCGGTTGCCTCGATGAGCAGCGTGTCGGTGTCATCAGCCAGAGATACGCTGAATGCCTTGTCCGTGATAGCCGCTTTCAGCAGCTCCAGCGTTTCGCGGGTGCTCTTTTGGGGGTCAGGGGTGATGGTGTACAGTGTTCCGTTTATCGCCACACCAAGAGCCGCCGTAGCCTTTGGCGATGCCAAAACCACAGCGGCCTTATTGAACGACGTTCGGGTTATCATACCATCCACCGGGTTTCGGAGGCTGGTTTCCGGGCTGGTGTCGGAAGCAATCGTTGTTCCTGCGGGAATGAGCGTTCCGTCTACGCCCGTACAGAGAATGCGGTAATAGGACTTTGTAGCTTCGCCACGAGTTGAACCGCCATACTGCGCAGCGTTGTCCAGACTCGCTCCGGTTGCGCTGGATGGGTACTCCGAATGATAAATATCCGTTCCGAACTCCCACAGCTCCGTGATGGCATCAGCCACATTGGTCAGATAGTGATTCAGAAAAGATTGCGGATTCTGGCGGGTGTTTTTCCCGGTGTATTTTGTCAGGTCATCGTGCATCTCGTCCAGAATCACATCGAGCCTCTTAGGATTCGGCCCCTGTTCCGTCAATCCGTATTTTGCCACGGAATTTCCATCTCCTCTCTAAAAGTTTCCTCATCGGTGGTAAAAATGACGCTTACCGATGCCCTGCGGGTTGCTTTGTCGATGTTGAACTGAACGTCTGTCACATCGGTAACGCCATCCACTGCGGTCACGGCATCTCTTATCAGCCCCCGCAATTTCGATTCATTCGGGTTCTTGATGAGCAGCTGTTCAAAGTAAGGAAAGCCCAGTTCCGGCCCAAGCCGCCATTCGCCGAAAAACCAGCGCAGCCGAATGCGTACCGCCTGAACAATACTTTCGGTCAGAGCGACATCTCCGCTGTCTGTCAGCTCCAAATCCCCTGTTGCATCGAGTTTGAAGTCTACCATGTTGTTCTCCTTTACTGGAATCAAGGAATCGGAGTTCCGGTTTCGCCGCTGAGCGGGTCTGTATGCTTATGAGTCAGGAGGGCCAGCGTTCCGTTAGATGCCTTAACATCGTCACGCGCCACAATCCCGCCTTTGACAGTCAGGTTTCCAACAATCGTCACTCCGGAAGAATTGATGGTGAGGGTCGTTCCCCCTGCCTTTACCTGTGCTTCTTTGGATGAGCTCACAGTGAGCTTCGTACCGTTCACGTTGACTTCGGTTATTTTGGGGGTGATTTTCACCTTTGTGGAATCAGCGGAGATTGCCACTCCATCTTCATCGCAAGCTATCTTCATGGTAGCATTGCCCTTTGGAGATAAACCCGGAATTGCAATAGCGTTGCTAAGGTCGAACGCAAGCTCTGTGTCCGTTTCGCGGTCGTACATCCAGTAGTCAAGCGAACGCTCACTCATAATGAGCAAGCAGCCGTCTCCTTTCTTTACAGCCCATGCAACGGTGACTTTTTGACTTTGCGGGAAAACAACCGGAACACCAGATATTTCCGGGTAGTCCAGCATGGTTCCATCTGGCTTTTTGAATTTAGCTTTTGGCTGTACGGTGGCAATGCCCTTGTCCGGGTCGTACTCCTTGATTTCTCCCGGTACAGCGGTGTGAACATTTTCGAGCTGAGCGAGGACACATTTGTTAATCTGGTCCACGACTTCCTGCATCATTATTATTTCACCTCCAGTAGCCGCGCCGTGCAGGTCCACGAGCCTTCCATATTGTCACCATCAATGGTCACGGAATAGACTCTGAAATATCCCTCAACATATTTGCTCTTGAGGTGAACGTAATCGTCAATGTCGATAGCTGCGTTCATCAGATACTCAACATCCCAACCGTAGCTGTACCCTTTATCCTCATTGGAGATTTGGACACGCTCAGGGATGCCTATAAGCCCTGTTTCCGGTGAAAGCTCATACACCTCGCGGCTCATCGTATCGCCCGGCTTTTTCACCTGTAAGACGCCATTGTTTATGCTCCACGTCAGGCCGCAGGTATTACAAGCCTTTGTCAGCACATTCCGAGCCGGGCCAACATAGCTGTACCCATTCGGAATATCCTTGAACTCCGCATTGTAGGAAAACGAAACGGTCACGCCCATCTGGTCCGCTGCGTCCTGAATGAGCGTTTTGCAGTTGATGGAGCCGGAGTAGCTGACCGAAATGTAGGTGTCGCGAATGGCAATGCGGTTATCGACCAGCTCAATATCAGTGGCAATATCGCTTCCATCCTGTTTTCGCTTAGCGTAGGTGACAACACCAGCAAATATCAGCGGGCGGGTGTCTCCATACCCTGCATGGAGTGAAACAACGCAGTCATCTTTGTTCAGTTCTGCAATGTGTTCATCATTCAGGTTCCAGATGGTGACCTTTGCTGTGTTCTGGCTGTTCGTGTCGGCCTTTTCAACTGAAAAGTTGATGTGCAGGGGGCGGAGCCCGCCGCCAATCTCAAAGCCCTCATCCCCAGCCTTTCCCGCCGCCAGCCTATATTGGCGGTCAAAATTGGCCATCGCGCAGCCCTCCTTTCTGCAACAAAAAAGGGAGCCGCAATGCAGCTCCCTAATCTTCGGGTAATTATTTCATTTGGACCAGCTCTTTTTTCATCAAAATGCACTCCAAAATGATGTTGTCCAGCCGCTCCGCAATGGATTCTTTCTTCAGTGGCAAATGCTCAGGTTCTTTCGGTGCTTCAGCAGCTTCCGCCTTTTCGGAACGCAGTTTCTCAGCTGCCATCCTGCATCCGATTTCCTGCGCTTGAGGAATGACCGTGTTGATTATCCACTTGCAGTCATCATTCATCACAGGCTTTTTGTTCATGAACTTAAGCGCGTTCTCAGCCGTGAAGAAATAGGTCTGGACCTTTCCACGTTTGGTTTCATTCTGCCAATCAACATAGCACTTTACTGCCTCGATTTTGCGGCGGTTCTGGCTCACCGCCTTGCCCGGTGCTTTATATCCGGCTGCGGCCGCAATGTCATTTCCACAGAAAAGAGGAGTTCCATCCTGTTCATAGATGACACGGACTTGGCGTTTGCTCTTGTCGGTGAAAGTTTGGCACTCAGTCATTGTGCTCACCTCCGAAGAAGCAGTTCTGAAGCTCCCGGTTTCTGGAATCAAAAGCCTCCCGCAGAATGATGACTGCACGTTCAGCCTGTTCCGGCTGGCCCTCAACAAGAGCCGTATCCACCATGTCGATTGCCACGCCAATATCGCCCATTCGGATGATGGCGGTTTCCATTTCCACTGTACTCATAGATATGTACTCCTTTGTTCTTGAAAGAAGCTCATGCCTATGTTATAATCAGATAAGCAGAGCTTCATATTGCTCTGGGAAACACTGTGAGAACCAACGGGTACTTTCTGAGGGTAGGCCGTTGGTTCTTTTTTGTTTCCCGGTTTACATATACATTCTAACATACCATCTTGGTAATGTACAGTAAAGTTACCAATGATATAACGTAATTTTTGTATAATACCACTATGGTAAGTTCACGAAAAGTCAGGCCGAAATAAACGCAAATTGTGCCTTGCCATCGGCAAAATCCCGTCTTCCGATGCTTTCCTTTTCGGTAAGTGCAGCAAAAATCCCCTGTGGCATATTCTTCGTGCTGTGGAACAGGTTGAGCGGAAATTGAGGTACAATCTTTACTCCAATTAGCAACGGCTCGCCCAGAGAATTGAGGATGCCGAACATCCAGTAGCCGCCTGTATCATTCCATGTGAAACGAAGCTGATACTGACTGCCCTGTAATGAAATTCGGGAAACACTGTCGTTCATATCTGGAACTTCAATGACGGTGTAATCCATGCACACTCCTTTCAGAGTAGCCCGAAGCTGCTTGCAGCATTGTAGAGAACAGAGCCACCACCGGATTTACTGCCAGAGCCGGACCTGCTGGAGCTAGAGCCAGCCGCCGAAGCGGTTGTACTCGCCGCCTTGGTGCTTGCTGTTCCAGCCGATTTCCCGGTTGAGCCAGATTTTCCGTAGCTGTCTGGTATCTGAGTTGTGGCCGATGCCGTGACCGTGATTTTCTTGAATGTAATCGGAATCTCGCGGGCGTAGCCAACCTCCGCCGTTTTTTTGATGTTCAGGTTAGAGATGGCCATGTTGGTATAGACCGCATCCGAGGTAATCACTTCAACTGGCGCCTTTGCAAAGTACAGACTCTCCAGTCGTTTCACAACGGTTTCAGTCTTGCCCCGGTAGGAGCCAGTTCGGTTTCGCCATGTCACAGGGGTATCAGTCACAAAAAGGGTCATCGTCAGCGTGTCGGCTTTCAGGATGATGGCGTCTGTGACATTAAACCCGGCCTCTGTCGGGTACTCAGGCACATCGGCCTCATATCCCTCCTCAGATTCCAGCAGGGCATCAAACTCAATGCCGCCAACGCTGACAGGCTGTTTTGCTCTTGCCATAATCTTTCACCTACTTTGCAAACGCCAACGCCCGCGCCAGCTCCCCGGTGGTATCAGCTGCCGCCTTATCCATTGCCTTCGAGCTCTTTTGCTGTCCGGCCCGGTCACCGTTGAACTGGTTATTGATATTGACGTTTTGAACGATGCTCTTTCTTACGGTATTGGTGCTGTTCGTGATGTTCTTTGCAGTACCCGGCAGCACAGAGCTGGTTTTCTCTGTGGTAGGGGTGTTTCCGACAATAGCCCGGATTCCAGAGAGTGCCGTTTGGAGATACGCCCCAGATTCCGGGTTTTCAGCAACAGAGCGTTTCCCTGCCGCTACCGCCTTTGCAACACCGCCAACGATGCCCGAAACGATTCCACCAAGTGAAATGTTCGGGCTCTGAGGCTGAGTTGATTTGCGGCTATCTTCTGGCCAGTTAATCGGTGTCGGCTCCGGCTGTTTTGGCCAGTCAGGGAAGTTTATGGAGGGGAACGGCGGAAATTCCGGGAAGTCCCCCTCATTGTTTTCCTCTCCGGTGTCAGCGGGTTCCGGGCCGGATAGCCGTCCGATGATATCCCGCAGCGCATCGGAAACCTTGCGCTTGCCGGATGCAATGCCCTTGACCGCGAGGTCCGCCAGATTGGAGATTACTTTTCGGATTCCTGTATCAGTCTTGGGCTGAGGGGATTCTTTTTTGTCTTCCGGCCAACCGACCTGCACCGTGGTGGGCTCTGCTTTCTGCTCAACAACTTGCGTGGTCTGCGGCTGCACATAGGTGACCGTGCTAGGCTGCTGAACAGCATTAGTCGGAATCGCCGGGACAGTGTTCCCCTGTTCAGGTTCTTCCGGCTGAGTAGCTGACTGCACAGTGAGTGACATATCGCCTGTGATATCCCGCAGCGCATCGGAAACCTTGCGCTTGCCGGATGCAATGCCCTTGACCATGAGGTCAATCATGTCGGGCATATAGGTGTGGAAGTCACTCAGGGGGCCGTCTTCTGGCTCAGAGAAGCCGAGGAAAGAACGGATTTTCGAGGCCACGTTGCTGGCCGCTTTTCCGATTTTTCCAACCGCAGAGGTAATGCCCGAAACTATGCCGTCAATGATATCTGCGCCCCACTGAACGGCTTGCGCGGGTAGTGCTTTTATCCAGTCTATCGCATCCTGAAAACCCTGTACGATTACATCGCGAATTTTCCCGATGGTGGATTTGATGCCGGACAGCAAATTCAGGGCGGCTTCTTTGATTTGGTCCCAGTTTTTCCAGAGGAGAATGCCAATGGCAATCGCCGCAGCGATGGCGGCGATGACTGGTCCAAATGCACCGGCCAGAATCGAGATGACCGCAGCGGCCACCTTGATAACCACGATGATGCTCTTGACGATGACAAAACCCAGTTTCAGCACTGCGATGACCGTTTTCACAACCGAAATAACGGTCAGTATGATGCTGATGATGGCCGAGATACCTTTTACGGCAGCGATGACAGCCACCACGCCCACGGCAATTCTGCCGATGGACTCACCGATGTCCGTCCATTTTTTCTTGTCAACCTTCCCGCTCGACAGTTCCTTGAAGAACTGAGCAATGCCGGGAGCCACCTGATTGACTTTTTCCTGAATCGCATCGAATGCCACACCGATGGCTGAGCGGATGCCCTCGAATATTGGAACTACAACATTTCGGATTCCATCAGCTATGTAGCCAATGGCCTCTTTGATTTTGTTCCATGTTCCGATGATGTTTTCGCGCAGCTTGTCGCAGTCCACACCAGCTCTTTCGAGCATGGTTCCCAGCAAGCTATTATCACCGCGCATGAACGCGATGAAATCATCAACCGCCAGAGCCAGCATCAGAAAGATGCCAAAGAACAGCAGAGCCTTCCCAGCTCCAAGGTTCAACGCCCTTGCCAGCTTCATAAACCCGCTGGCTACTGCTGTGATTTTCTGGATGTTCATAACCACGAACATCGCAGCTAGTGCGCCAGCGACAACGGCGATGACACGCTGAGAGCCGCCCAGTTTATCCGTCAGTTCTGTGAGTTTCTGGAGCCAGTCACGGACCATCGTAAGCCCACGTGCGCCAAAACTCAGATTTTTTTGATAGGTCGGCAGAAAAAATTGGCCAATAATGGTCTTTATCTCTTTCAGCTTGGCTATATAGCGTTTCTTGGTGCTCTCATAGGATTCGAGGCTGCGCTGGCAGTCACCGATAGCGTCCGAGCTTTGGGACAGAATCGCCTGATAGTTGACCTGCATTTTAGTCAGCTGGTCAAGTTTATCATAAGTCCCGCTCAGGCCAAGAGTGGCCATCGCCTGTGCTCTGGTGGAATCGTTCAGGACGGCTCCCAAAGACTTTGCGGCCTCAGATTCACCCATGACAGCTTTCGTCATGTTATTCACAGAGGCCGTTTCATCCAGATTTCCGAAAGAGGCCAAATCAAGAGCCAGCGTGGTCATCTGTTCGGACAGTTGCGCACCAGCTTCGCGGGTCATACCAAAGCCGACCAACAAATTCTGCTGGTCGGCCAGATATGCCTTGATGTCATCCTTGTTGCGACCTATCGCGTCTGAGTAGTCCTGCGCCCACTGGTTGACCTCATCGCTGGTTTCACCAAAGACAACATCAAATTTATTCTGCATTTCCTCAACTGAGGAAGCGACTTCCACAAAGCTGTCGATTGCGGATTTTACTCCGGCAACGGAGAGCGTTATGCCGATGGCTCCAAGAGCTTTTGAGGCCATCGACTTCAGCGATTTGATGCTTCCCTCTACCTTTCGCTCTGAGGACTCATCAATTTTGTAGCCAAACAGGATGCCGATATCACGAATCGTCATGCCGATGCCCTCACCTCCTTTGCCATATCCTCAGCGCGGCCCGCCTCCACATCCTGCTCCATGAGGTATAGAGCGTAGAGCTTCAGAGCCTCATCCAGCGTGTAGCAATTTTTCAGTTCCCACATGGATGCAAGACGGGCTTTGATGAGGATGTACATTCTCAGCTCAAGCTCTGAGAAACCGCTAAGGTCGAGGTCGCCGTAGCGTTCTGCGCTGCCGCCTTCTTCTTCAGACCCTCTACGACTTTGCCAAATCGGGCGGCGAGCTTCTTGAAAAAACCGTTGTAGTTGGTGCGGATGACCTCAAAGGCCAGAATGAACATATCCTGCACATCGGTGCAGAACACCTCGTTGGCGAGGTCTTCAGACAGCAGTCGCGCTTTTTCGCCCGGCACTTCGATGGAAATATTGTTGCCGGAGAGCAGAAGATGACGGAGGATTTTCTCGACCTTATCGCCATCCAGCTGCGCGAACGCACTGGCCACGGCGGGCGTGGCATCCTCAACGTCAATATCCAGCAGACCGTTATCTTCCTTGTCGGGGTCAACGGCGGCGATGAGCGGGGCCAGACCGGACACCAGCGGCAACACCAGTGCCGCCAGCTCACCAGTCAGGTTTGCGGCCTTAAATGCAGGGAGAGGGCGAATATAGTAGATATTCTCCCCTACCTTGACTTCGCGGGGTTCCAGCTGTTTCATGGTGAGCCTCCTTATTCAGTCATGACAGCAGATGCAGTGTCGATTTCCCACTCGCGGTTGTTGGTTTCCTTGCCACGAGTAGCGGGAGACTTCTTGATGACCCACGCTGCCTCAGTTGCAAACAGCAGACCGCCACGCAGGTCCTTGATAAGGACCGGGAAAAGGCCATTGCCCGTAGCACGGTCATAGTCAGCAATATTGGAGAAGAACGAATTGCTGTCACTGTTCTGAAGCAGGGTGATTTTCACCTTGTAGGTGTTGTCAGGAGAAATCGAGCGAGCGATTTCTCCGTCACAGCCAACCTTTTTGGTGATACCATCGCCGTTCGGTTCGATGTTGATAAAGCTGTCATCGGCATAACCGCTGACAATGTGCGTACCACAGGCAACAACGACCTCTTTCGGGTTATACGTTTTGATTGCATCAGCCATTTAGATTTCCTCCTTTACAGGTTCTCGTTGGTCAGGCAACCCTTGACCTCGACTGCATGGATAGCACCAGCAAGGCGGGCAGAGAAGCGGCAATCTTTCAGGTTGCGAGATGCCTTCTGGGTGCTGCTGATGTCTGCGGCCAGCGGGACAGAGGTGGTATAGCCCGGAATCTCGTTGCCATCAGAATCGTACTCAGTAGGAGCGATGCCGCCGTACTTCTGGCCGTCTTTCAGGGATGCAAGCATCTGATTTTCGACAAGGCCGATGCCGTTGTCGATGTAGGCAACCTTCGGATTGACCACCAGCAGGTTCACAATGCGGGTCTGCATATCGTTCTGGAGCCAGTCACGGAAGCGGATGACATCAATCCACTCGCCGCCGTTGGTCTTGCCGCCCTGCGTGATGTTCTTGGATGCAGCATTCATAACGAAGCTGAAGTTGGCCGCTTCCAACTTCTTGATGTATGCGCTGGTCAGTTTGGCCGGAGAGATGCCGGAAACAGGCATGAGAGCCCACGTTTCCTCGCCAGCATGATAGTTCATCGCTTTTACGGCAACCGCAACAGCCGCGCCGTATTTATTCTCCGCAGGAATGTCATCGTCAGACTGGTCAGCGGTTTCCTTCGGGAAGAACGGGAAGCTGCGCAGATACAGCCCGGACTCAAAGATGGGGTGGTCGGGGTCATCGTCAATGTAGCCGCAGAGCTTATTCTGGGTTTCCGTCCACTGAACGACCTCTTTCACCTTTGCGTCATCCAGACCAACCGGGCAAACGCAGTACCAGCCGTTCACAGCCAGCGCGTGCTCCATAATGGCGGAAATGGTGGTCAGGGCGGGCGTAATGTTGCCGCCGCTGTCGGACTCGCTGAGAAAGGCAACGTAAACATCGTGCGGTTTGGGACTCTGGGAAAACGCCACACGCGCAGCCACACCAACCGGGTCAGCGTTTTCGCCAGTGGCAACCACGCCGAGAGCGGTGAGCTCGTCCAAGCCGCTGTATGCAGCAACAGCCTCGATGCTGCCCTTGGGATTTGCCGGAGCAGGGCCGAGGATGAGGATGTTGTCAAAGCTGGCATTGTCAGAAATAGGGGTTGCCAGCGAAATATCAACCGTACAAATGCGGTCGAGTTCCATGCTCATATCTTTGTATCCTCCTTAACAGACTTATCATTGATTTGAACATTCGTAAAATAGCCGGATTCTTCCTTGACCAGCGCAGGGTTTCCGCCGCCACTTGGTGTCATGGTGGATTCCGGCTCAATGGTTTCGGGCTCGCCCGGTTTGATGCTGGACAGGTCCAGCGTCCCGGTGTAGCCGATTGCTTCCATCGTAAAATAGACCGAAATCTCGAATGATGCCCGAAACGCATAATTCGTATCATGAATAAGGCCCGTCAAATCGCGGACTTCATTCGGAACCACAATGGAAATATTTTCGCGGTCGCACCATTGCGTTGCATACGGAGAGTTCAGAAAACTCGAAAACGAGAGCAGGTCTTCTTCTGCGGTATTCTCCACAATCGGAGTGAAACCCGGCTCCGTTTCTTCCTGACGGCCATTTGTGAAAAGGTCGATTTGAACAGGAACGAATGCCGGGTAATAGCTGACAGGTCGGCCATCAATAAATCGCATGGGCGGGTCTCGCGGTCTGTTGACGGAGCCAAAAGTCAGGGTAACAAGAGGCGAACTCGGTTTCGGCGTAAAGCTCTGCTCAGAATAGCGCACGGTTGCGCCAGTGAAATAGAGCTCTGTAAGCTGCCGAATCAGCTTTTTGAGCGTTCCAAAGGTCATAAGGTGTATCCGCCTTTCCCATCCGATTTGAGCTCAGGAGCTGGAAATCGTTTTGCTTCACCCTCTGACACCAGAACAAATTCGCTGCAACAATGGCTCAGCATGGTGTGGTCCCAGCCTTGAGAGCTTACGCACTCGTACCAGTGTCCCACCGGGTCCATGTTTCCCCGATAGAAAAGCCAATCGCCCCGCGTTCCTGCTGAACGGTCTGCCGGAGTTAGAACCGTGTCACCGAATGCCCGCATCCGTTTGTTCCGGCTCTCGCCCTCCGGCAATGCCTGAAGTTCATCCGAAGAAAGCGGCTGGACGTTGAGCGAAACAACTTGGTCTGTATATGAAGCTCGGCCATATCCATCAACGGTTTGTTCTTCACCGAATCGGCGCAGAACAAAAGCACGGCGAAAAATCCCGATGCCCATATCACTTCTCCCCTTTCTTGCGGATTACATATTTGACCGACTGGCGCATTTTGCCAGTGTCAATCAGAGGTTTGTCCGATTTTTTCTTACGGATGGTGGACGGAGCATTGGGAACGTATTCGCCGTCCACAATTTTTTCCTGCACAATGCCAACACCAAAAACACCAACCTGCTTCAAACACTGCTCTGCCGTTCCGCCCGCCGAAATGGTCTTTAACTGGTTTGTGCAAAACTGATTGATTTTGTCGGCGTTTTCATCTACGCTCTTGCGCAAAAAAGGCCGAGATGGAGCCGTAGATGTACCGAGTTCGTTGAACATGGCAATTTGTGCCATATCCACATTTCGGTCATCCACAACTTTCCCGGCCTGAAAGCCAACGAAAACTTCTTTGTTGGCCAGCTCCTCCAACTGCCGGAAGAATTTTTCGCCGTCCGGCGTCAGGCGGTCCCACCCGCCAGTCATCGGCATTCTCCTGCAGAACGGATGGGAATTACGACCAGCCGCCGCAAAGTCAGGTATTCCAGACCGTACTGCGTCAGTGCAAGCTCGGCATCAACCGTCAGATTCGTGCCTTGACTTACGCTAAAACTAATCGAGGTGCTTCCCTCCGTGTAGCTGCCGATTCTCAGGGAATCGCCCACGGTTCCGTACTGGTTGTTGCCCTGCCCGGCCATCTTCAAGCGATGAGCCGTCAGGAGGGCCAGAGCTTGAGCATACAGCTTGCCGAAGACTTTCTGGCTTATCAGCGGTGCCGTGAGGTCAATCCATGATTTCACTGTGTCATCGTCCAGAGCCTCAAACTCAGTGGCAACCATACGGAAAATCTTTACGGCATCTTCCATGGGTTACTCCTTCTTTACAGTGGTGCGTTCCTTAACGATGCTCAGGTTGCCCTGACGAATGAGGTATTCCAGTGCGGAGTTTTCATCATAGCCAGAAACCTCTTTGGTTTCGCCCGGAAGGATGACTACCTCGCCAACGCTGACGATTTTGTTACCGATGTTTTTCAGCTTCATTTTGCGACCTCCGTATAATAAAAAATTGGGAGCTGCCACACCTTCTTGTGCAGCAGCTCCGCGATGATTAGCAGATGCCCGTGGCAATCAGCAGGGACATCGGATAGTAGATGACAGCACCAGCAGTGCGGGCCTCGCAAGGCACGACCATCTCCAGACCCTGCGGCTGGACCGGGTACTGCATGAACGACAGCGGGTTCTCGATGCTGAACTTCCGGGCGTCGTTTTTGAACAGCAGCGCAACGCCCTGACCGTTGGAATCAGCAGCGTAGGGGTTGGTGTCGGTGCTGTCGGGGTCCAGCTCCGGGCAGGAAACGATATTCGGAATGTCCTTGATGTTGTCCTGAATGTACTTCAGAACGGTGGTGGCAGTGCCATCAATGCGGCGATTCTGAATGTCAATGTATGCCTCAGAGGGCAGGGCCAGCGTGTCCGGCTTCTCGACCTTCTTGGTGACGCGGGCCATCTGCTTCAGCATACCGCTGATGTCGGCCAGAATCTCATCAGCGGTCTTGTCCTTCCACTTGACGGACTTGGACACACCAGCGACAGGAACATACAGAGGAATGTCATTGTCCTTGGACAGAATGCCCTGAAGCCCGGTTTCCTCATCGCCGCACCATGCGATTTTGTTGTTCAGATAATCAATCTGGTAGCGGGCAGACTCAGCCTTGCGAGCATCCAGAGATTTGCCCGCCATAGCAGAAGCGCGCATCTCCTGAATAGAGTAGCCGTAGCTGTCACCAAGGGACTTGATGATGGCCGTAGTGGGCTTGCCCTTCACATCAGCGCGGGGCAGGTCGGTGGCGTAGTTGCTGATAATCTTCGCCATGCCGGTCTTGTCGTAGCTGTAATAGGTGACGGTTTCTGCACCGGGGTCAATCTCACTGGACATCGGGAACAGCTTCAGGGCGGTGAGCTCCGGGTACTCCACATCGTAAGACTGGGACTTCACATAGTCCAGCTCACGAGCGAAGAACACGGACGCGGCCATCTCATCATCGAAGTTCATACGGGGAGTTTCGACCAGTGCAGCGGGGATTTTGGAGCCCATCAGAGCCTCATAATCGTGCTGGTCGTATCTCATGGATTTCTGCTTGTTCATACGATTTTATCCTCCTATTCTCAAGCGTGTTCTGCTGCGGAAGCAGCCGTGGCAGGAACGCCGTACAACTCCACAGGGGCGATGCCGTTGTTGGCCGCACCGAGGAAGCGGCCCGGAAGCTCCACGCCGCCAGTAGTGGCGAAGCAGCCAGCCTCATCACCGTCAACCAGCAGGTGCAGAGCACCGCCATAGGCCGGAGCTGCGCCATTGGCCAGCTTGACCCAGATACGGCCACGGCGCATGACGCCCACACCCTGACCGTTCAGGATGCAGAGCTTGCCCTCCAAGTCCTGCTGACGGTCAAAGCCGTTCACCAGAACGCCCTCAAAGTCGGTAGCCTTGCTGGATGCAGCGGGAATCGTGACGTTGCTGCCCGGAGTATCACCGGGAACCACGCCCATGCCAAAGGTCAGCTTGCCACTATCCGCAGCGTTGGTACGGGAATCCACCGGATAGTGGTACATATCGTAGATGCCGCCCGCAATGCCCTTGCTGGTGGCGTAACCGTAAGTCTTCTGAACACCCATCTTATTTGCCCTCCTTGTTCATGCGGCGGTCAATCATGCGCTGGCGGGCCTCGGAAGCGGAGCTGGTCTGCTTGGCCGGGGCCACACCATCGCCATGCATCATCTGACGCCGCTGGTAGTTGGTGTCTTTGCGGTCGGAAACGGCCATGTCGAATGCTGCGTTGATATAGGCAGCACTCTTGCCGTCCAGATGCAGGGTGGGCTTCAGCTTGCCCAGAACAGCCTTCTTGGCATCCTTGACACTCATGGTTTCCAAACCGTCCATATTCAGGCGGTCACCCACACGCACCACGCGCAGCAGCTCACCGAAGTCGTTGGCCGAGTCCGTGTTGGTCTTCTTCTCGCCGTCTGCAGGCTGAGTATCTTTACCCGATTCCTCATCGCCGTCATCCAGATTGCCCTCGCAGCCTGCGCCATCCTTTGCCGCGCGGGGGGCAGAAGCCTCTGCTCTGAGGACATCAATGACGCCCAGCAGGGTGTCGATGTCCTCGTCCTGCTGAGCGATAACGCCCATCGCGCCGGGCATATCAGCGGGGTCACCGTCTGCATCGCGGCGGTCACGGCGGTCCTTGACCAGCTGCACGGAATCCGGCTTATCCTGAGAGGCCGGGTCGTTGTCAGTTGCGCCCTGCACCGGCGGCTCTGCGCCGGTGCCACCATCTGCTGCTGCGCCGGAGCGTTCTGCGCGGCGTTTCTTGAATGCCTCCACCGCAGCCGCCAGCTCTTCAGGGGTGGGAGCGCCATCAGTTCTCTTTTTCTTGTCCATGTTGAGTTTTACTCCTTTCAGATAATCACGGCCCTGTCCATCCATGTTGAGGCGGGCCTGTTCACCAGCTCTGGCCTTGTTGACCAAAGCAAGATGATTGATTTCAATGTCCCGCTGAACCGCATCATAGGGCTGGCCCTCCCAGACGCCCGGCGTTTCATCCAGACGCAGGTTATAGCCGCAGGACAGTTCCCGCATCCCGGACCGTTTCACACTATCAACGTCATGGATGACGATTTCTGCGCGAACATCGTTGCCATCGCGGTAGCCGTTGGAGAGAATCGTGCCGATTCCCTCCTCCTGCACATTCTCGGTGTCAACATAGCCCGCATCATGGGTAATGATGATGGGCTTGCCCTTATAGGACGCAAGGCTCTTTTCAGCAAAGACTTCTTCAGGCAGTCGCAGCTCCCGGCGTTCTGAGCCGTCCGGGTTGTGATAAACAAAAATGCCAACTGACGTCACAATCGGGTGGTCTACAAGGTAGCCCTCGTCCGTGAAGTAAGTGGCATCCAGCGGCAGACTGTCGAATCGCTGTACTCTTTCGTTATTGTTCATGTGAACCACTCCTCATCGAGTATTACAAAATGACTTCATCCACGGCCATCACCCCCTTTCGCAACAGGCAGGTTGATGGTTTCAAAATTGAAAACAGGCAGTGCGCAGCAGCGGCACTGGTAGTCTTTGCCGGGGTGACATTTCCGCCCGGTCTTTGCATCGACCACAGGCGGGTCATCCCAGCTGAACCGTTTATGATTCAGGGCGGCGTGACTTGGCCGGACTCGGCCATCTCCAGAGGTTGACCACTCATATTCCGTAACGCCCGCGTCCCGCTGCTGCTGTTGGGTAATATCACCGTTCAGTTTGGCAATCTGGTCACGGGCCAGAAGTTGAGCGTGTCGGCGGTCTACGCTATATGCCCGCTGAATCTTTTTGACGATTGCCGTTGTGGTTTCGCCGTTCTGGTAGCCTTTCAGAACGATTCCCCGCATACGGCCCAAGCTGTCCTGCGGGATGGTTTTGATGAGCGAAACATTATCATCTACCCAGCGGGTCATCAGCGTCTTGTACAGCTCTCCGGCGTAGTAGTCATCCAGCAGGTCAATGCCAAGCGTGGACTTGACCGCCTTCTTCCATTCCCGGACGCTGAGCTTCCGGGTCAGGTTGGCCATCGCTTCGATTTTTTGCCGTAGCCCAAATTGCGTCACGCGCCTCTCCAGCTCTACCGACATTTTGAAGAAAACCCGCTTCACCGTGGCGATGAGGTCGGAATCATCATCGTTGCGGCTGGTCGGATTGAGCTCAGCCTGTGCCGCATCCCGAATCTCCGGCAGGTACTCTTTCAAGAGTTGGTTCACAATTCGGATGTAGGAATTTGTGAGCCGTTGAAACTCGCGCTCGGCTTGCGCTGGGTACTTAAGTGAATATTTGCATATTAGCTTTTGATGGCTTCCGAACCTATGCTGAAGCAGGTCTTGAACCATGTGTCCGTGGACAATATCGTTCATCAAATTCACCTCCTTTTGGAGCTTCAAACGGTCAAAAATCGAAAAAATAAATTTCGACTGTTTCGTTTCAGCTCAGGTGTGATTTTATAGCCCCTAACGAGTTCTGAGAAAAGGCGATAGGGGTCAGCATGAGTAATTTTGTGTTGAAGATTTCATAAGGCCCAGAATAGCCTCGTTTTGGCGGGTTTGTTTTCCGCCAAATTTTCCGCGATGACCGCACACGCTATCGTTGGAAGATTTGAACGAAGTGAAAATCTGACAACGAGATACGGTTTGGTACGGTAGGGTACGGTTATAGGCGGACAGTCCAGCGGAGCGTCCGGTGGACTGTCCAGCGGATTTTGACCATTTTTCGAGGTGTTTTGAATGAATATCCAAAATTCGATAGAATTATGCGCATATTTAACATTCGTCCTCTTGAAGAAATCCGACCATTCTAGTGGTTGTGGTGGAAAAGCTGGTTTACAATATCATTTTCGTGGTTTACAATTCAAAACCTATCGGTAAATATCAAAAGAACCCCGCACAGAAAGCAGCTTCCATGCGGGGTGCAGGTGGAAAATGGAGTACAGCTGATGCTTGCGGCGCATCCGACAGGCAAAGGGCGAAGGGTGCGAGAAAGCCCGGAATCGCACAGACTGTATGCCGCAGTCTGAACCCTTTGCAGCTTCCGCTGAGGCTGGTTTCAAGTACCTCATACTCCATTCGGGATGCCGATTACGGTGTACGGCCAGTGGCGCGGCCTGTGGGATTTGAACCCACGCGCGTTGTTGTCAACGCCTAGCTGTTTTCAAAACAGCCCTCGTGAACCACTTGAGTAAGACCGCAGATGTACCCGGCTTACAGGGGCCATGCTGCTTCGGATAGGGCGCGAGGAGCCCCAGAACCAAAGAGCCGGGAATAGCAGACCGAAAGGAAAACATGAAAATACCCCCTTGCGGGGGGTGGCACAGCGAGATGGATTTGAACCAGTCAACCTACGGTTTTGGAGACCGTTGCTCTGCCAGTTGAGCTATCGCTGCATATAATAGAGCCGCCGTGAAGCGGCTCAGATTTTGGCTCAGGCGGGATTGCAGCACAGCAGCCGGAACGTGGCCCGGCCCTTGGGCGTGATGAGCGTCTGGGTCCCGGCCCAATCGCTGTATCTCCCCTTACCTTCCTTGACCTCGAACAAGCCGTCATTCTTGGCGGCATAGGGCATGAGCTTGCCTTTCTGGTCGCGGTAGATGTACTTGTTGGCCAGCAACCAGCCGATGAAGTCCTTTTCTTTCAGCTTCAGCTCCTTGGCCGTTTCACGGAAATTGGTGAGCATATTCCGCGCCACAAGCTCATCGAAATAATCAGCCTTGGGTTGCATGGCCTGTTTCTGTGCTTCCAGATTCGAAATGCGGGCCTCGCGGTCTGCGATGGTCTTCTGAGCCACCAGCAAGGCTTTGGCCATAAGCTCCTGCGGACTGAGTTCTTCCTGACCCGCGATGTAGCCGCCGTTTTTGCGGATGGATGGCAGCACCACAGCGGTGACCCACTTGCGGAATGGTTTGGCCTCCGGCTTATCGCTGCGCAAGATGACGTTGTAGAGGCCGGATTCGTTGATGATGGTCGTTTCCTGCGGTCTGCCCATACTGTCGGTGATGTGAGCCTGACTCACCTCATCCATATCGAGCCGTTCTGCAACTTTCGCCGGGGTGCTCAAACTAAGCACTTCGCAAACGTCCCGCAGAACGAACCACGGCTCTCCTCCGAGCTCCATCGTGCGAACCAGCTTATTCTCGGCGTATTTGAAAATCGTGGCTTTAAGCATGATGCTTTCCTTTCTGTGCAATAAAAAAGAGCGGTGGTTTCCCATCGCTCTAAACTGTTGATATTCTGTTTTATCAGCCGCAAAAATAGCCCACATCGGCCGCAATATCGGCGGCTGGCTCCTTATCCTCAAACGCTTTGTGAATCCACTCCTTGCGGGTGGGGTCCTCCGTGAGTTTCTTGGCTTCTTCTTCAGAATAATGCCAGCTGCTCAGCGTCAACCAGCGGCGAATATCTGCCGTGTACTCCTCAATGCTGGGATAGTTATTAAACTCATCGCAGCTGTTGAAGAACTCCTTATCTGCATCACTCATGTTTTTCCTCCGATTCAATGGATTGATTTCGAGTGGCCTGTGCTGCATCATAATCAGCACTTGCCGGGATGGAATTGAAAATGTCCTGTTCATTCCGTGACTGGTTGGATTGCCCGGTGTACTTATAGAAGATAACAGGCTCTGGCTTGTCCCGGCCCTTAACCCAGCCGGGAGGAGCGTACTGTTCATCAAACTCGCACCAGCTAACGGCCTCAAATCCGCACTTCACATAGAAGCCGTGGTTTCCGCTGTAACTATCCAGCTTCTTGCCGCCGTTCTCGACTGCCAGCTTCAGGAGGTCCTTGCCTCTGAGCTTATCGCCGGGATTACCGCAAACGCTAATAATATCGCCGTCTTTGGTCACGGCCACCGTGCTGCCACCATCGGTGATGTGGAGCTTGGCTCCGGGGTATTCTTCCTCAAGCTCCTGCTGAGAATGAACGGTGACGCGCCATGCCTTTTCGGGAGCGGTTTCTTCCATCTTGTCATAGGCCGTTTTCAGCGACTTGGCAAAGCTGGGAGCGTCTGCGCTGCCAAAGCTCTTGGGTGCTACTGCCGGAGCCGGGCTGCTCTCTTTGGAGCCGCTGGCCTTGGGCTCAGACTTATGCTGAGGGTCGGCCTTATGTTCCGGCGTATCGGAAGCGGGCTTGCTGGGCTCACTCTTGGCGGAGGGGAATTTCTGACCCTTGGCGAAACCGCCAACGGCCTCGCCCTCATCGTCCAGCGGGATATGCGTGCCGCTTTCGGTCGTTATCCAGCGGATTTTATCGCCATCAGCATCCGTTCTTTCACTATTCATTCTACCATCTTGGACATCATCGGTCAAGAGAGAATCAGACGTTAAAACGTCAAGAAGCGCAGAAATGCTTTCGGCAAACGGCGGAAAGATTCTTTCTGGGTGTTCGGTGGCCAGTTTGAGCACCTTATCAGCGGCGATAAAGCCCGGCATGGTCATCTCATCGTCATCGCATTTGATGTAGCCATCAAAATCCGTGCAGAGATAGACCTGAGAGGGGCAATAGGGCGGCTTCAGGTCGGCCATGTAGGTAATGGGGATGAGGTCTTTCGGCGTGATGCCGAACTCTTCCTGTGTTTCTCGAATGGCCGCTGCTTCCGGGCTCTCCCCGGCCTCAATGTGGCCACCCGGCCCGCCGATGGAGTCCTCTTTCACACGAGTACCGCAGAGCAGTTTGCCTTCCTGAACAATCAGAACGCCCACTCCCCTGTTGGTATCGCCATCGGCATTGTCAGTGACAGCGGGTGCGGAGTTTGGTGCAGGTGCGCTTTGTTCTGCCCCGCCCGGCGTCTGCTGCTGTTCAGCATTCATCTGAGCGGCTTCCACTTCGTTAGCCGTGTCCGTGCTGCTGGAGCCCAGTAGAGCTTGCAGCAGGTCATCATCGTCCTCCCCCTCAGAGATAATGTCTTCAACGTCAAACTCTTCATCAGAGGCCAGACGCTTTCGAACTTCTGTTGGGTCCAGAGCTTGCATATCCACATAGACCTGTGCGGTCTGTGCTTTGATTTGAGCGGTTTGCGCTTTGGTCTGGTCCACGGTGGCCTGTTCGGTATCGCTCAGGCTCCACAGCGGGTTGAACTCCAGCTTATAGTCTGGTTCTTCCTCGACTGCACCAGACGCGATGCCCGCCCGGAAAATAACATCCAGCAGTGTGCGCAGATTCCGTTTCAGCATGAGCCGCTGAATCTTCTCCACGAAGTTGTAGTAACTCTCGAAGTCGCTGGTGCCAGTGGCGTTCATGCCAGCCGGGGACCTGCCAAACAGAATCGTCTGCGGAATGTTGGTCAGAGCCGAAAGCATATTGCAGGTGGCGTCTATGACATCCTTGACGCCGGAGAACTGGAACGTCTTGAAGTCGTAGTTCTCGCCATCGGCATCAATGACCAGAGAATTGAGGATGCCTCTGGCCGTGTCGATGACGTTCAGCCTCTTGAGAACCTGATTCTCGCCGTCATCCGTGGTCAGGAGGGTTGCCAGACCTTTCATGCTGTAAATAGCCTGAACGCTGCGCTCCAGCAGCTTCACGCTGTCAGTGTGCGCGGTGACCGTTTCCCGCAATGCCCTGCGGATGCGGACGTATTCGGGCATTCCCCAAAATCGGTAGATAGAGTTTGAGGTCTGCTCCGGCAGGACGCCGTTTCGGAACACAAGGCAGCGGCTCTCATGGACTCTGAACGAGCCATAGACGCTGGACACATAATAAAACTCCGGCTGTCCGAATTTGGACACCCGGTTGCCTTCGCCCTTGCCGCCGTAATCCTGACGATACAGGCTGGAATAGTCAGGCTGCACAATGGCTCGCTCGTAGACCCGCAGCTCATCAATGCTCTTGATGCTCTGCCAGTTTACAGGCTGCTCCAGACCACCGCCATCATTGATAAGCATGACGATAAGTGCGCCGCCATACAGCCGCGTCCACTTGATGGCTGTTGCAGCCTTTTCTTCCCACTCCAGCTCATCCAGAGCTTCCTCCACAAAAGCGTTAATCTCATCATTTTTCAGATTCAAGTCAAAACCATGCTTCAGGGCTTCTTCGGCCGGAGTGTCAATAATTTTCGAGAAGAGGCCGTTTCCCTCATACAGCCCGGTGAGCTGCATATCCGGGATGATGGGCTCCCTCTCGAACTGGTACGCCTCGGAGTTATCCTGCGATGTGCCGTACTTGTTCAGCAGGTTCACATAGCCATCCTCTCGGTGAGGCCGTACAGCACCCGCTTTTTGCCGCTGGAGAATCTGTTTGCCACGAGCGTTCAAACGCTGCCGTTCCAGCTCATCCTTTGTCATGTGCGTACTTTCCACCTCTTTTCTGATGTTTTCGTGATGTCACGAAGACACAGATTTTGTCTGTGCCATTTATGATATCAGCGAACTGATATCGAACGTGTTGTCGTTGTAATAGGCATTTGCCTGAGAGTAGCAGTCAACTTGGTCATCATGGGCTCCGCTGGGGAACGCAGCCATTTCTTCCACAAAATCCAGCACCCACGGATAGACCGATGCAGCCGGGATGTAGACGTTTCCAGCCTCAGCCACAGCCGTGGTTGCGTGAGCACGGACTACCTTGCCGCCAAACGGCTCCACAGGTACAATGCCGGGGATTTCTTTCTTCAGAACATCAATGACCGCTGTGCCGTTGGCCTTGTTCTCGACCAGCTTTCTCGTGGTCTGCGGCCATTTGGCGGACAGGTCCCGCATGGCATCCAGCGTTTCGGTGAAGCTCATGCGGCCTCGTACTTGGTCGATGAGGTAGCGGTCTGCGCCCTTTCTGGCCCAGACCTGACCAACCACGAAGTCCGAACTGTCCTTGTCCTTGAACGTGCAGTCCCAAGACTGGATGAAGTCGTGTAGGCCGGATGGAAGAACCGCCCAGCGTTTCCACCACTCCCGCTTGAACATACCGCCAGAGCTCGGCGTGGGCGTCTGCATATACAGAGAGGACCACGCATAAGTACCGACCGTTTCTTTCTGCTGTGCGGCCCATGCCTCATCGTACCCACCAGCGGGCCAAAGGGCCTCACCCTGATTGCGCCCCAGCAGGTCTGTGGCCGGGTCTTCGCAGATGGCCGGGAGGGAGAGGATTTCCCAATCCTCAACCTTGCCGTATTCAGGGTTGAGCAGCCGGGCTGCAAGGTCATCTTCATGCCAGCGTGTCAGAATGATGATGACTGCGCCACCAGCCTGAAGACGGGTGCTGACCGTAGATTGGTACTCATCCCACAGCCTGTCGCGATAGGTGGCCGATTCAGCCTCAGCTCTGTTCTTGATGGGGTCATCGACAATAAGCAAATCGGCACCGTAGCCCGTAATAGAGCCGCCGATGCCGACCGATATCATGCCGCCTGTTCCGTTCTCAAGCGTCCAGTTGGTTTTTGTCCGCTGTACCGGGGAAACTGTATGGTTGAAAAGCAGCGGCCCGTATTCTTCAACCTTATCGCGGTTGCGCTTGCCGAACTGTTCGGCCAGACTGCCGCTGTAACTGATTTCGATAACCCGCTTGCCGGGGTTCTTGCCAAGGTAGTATGAGGGGAAAGTTTCGGTCACGGTCATAGACTTGCCGTGACGGGGCGGCATGAATATCATCAGCCGCTTGGTCTTCCCCTCCATGATGCTTTCCAGCTTCTCACATACGAGGTCGAGGTGTCTGGCTCTTTTCCACCTGCCCGCATGAACGAGCTGGACGTAATCTGCATAGCGTCTTCTCGCCAGCTCATACCGCGCTTCGGTGGCAACGGCCTCTTTCATCGCCGGAGAGAGTGCGGCTTTACTTTTCCGCATCCGGCTCCTCATCCAGCCGGGCCAGCGACCGCAGTTCATCTTCGGTCAGCTTTTCCATCGGAGAGGTCCGAACAGACCCGCCGAGTGTGACCTCCTGCCGCTGTGAGAACTCGCCCTTGCTTCTGTTGTTGAGCCAGTACATACAGGCCATCGTGTCGGGAACGATGTGCTTTGTGGTGACTTGGGTTTTGGAAACCCGCTGTGTGCCAGTGGCCGGGTCCTGCTCAATAATCTGCGTGACCTCTTTGGCCTCATAGCCCACGGCCCGCTGATAGAGGCTGCGCTTGACCTTGGCATCGGCAACGTCTTTGCCCTCTTCCAACGCCGTCAGCAGCTCCGGATGGGTTTTCTTCCACCTGTGCAGCGTCCGTACTGAGATGTGGAAAGCCTCGGCAATCTCCTCATCGGTTGCCCCTTTCAACGCAAGCGACCACGCCCAATCAACATGGTACTTCTCGTTGTACGCGCTCGCCTGTGCCATACCTTACTCGCCTCCCAGATAGTCAGCGCAGAGGTATTCCAGACCCTCCCACAGATTCTTGTTGGTGATATCGCCGTGGCCTACCATGCGGTCAAGGGCCTTTTTGATGACCTTGGCACTACCGACCGGAATCTTGCTGCGGCCGAGCAACGTGGCGATGGGGACCCACATGGAGTTGTCATTCTTCGGGTCCGCGTTCTCCCAGCCCTCGGTAAGCTGGTTCAGATTGTTCTCAAACACCTTGAAGATAATCTGCATGGCCGCAGATACGTTTTTGACGTTATAGGCCGAAGATGCGATTTCCTGAGCATCCAGCCACTTCTCGTATTCCTTATCGGTGGCCAGCCAGACGTTCTCGCAGTTCTTCACGGCATCCCGCGCCTTGTCGATGACCGCCTGTGCAGCTTTCAGCTCATCCGGCAGGTACACAATGCTGAGGACCTGAAACTCAAGATTAGCCTCGCTCATGGCCTGTGACTGTGCCTTATCCAAAAGGCCCAGCGTCTTATCATCGAGGCCGGAATACTCCTTCAGGTCGATATCCAGAATCTTGTCATACAGCTTCTTCAGGATATCCGGGTCATCCTGACCCACAATCGCATTATGAGAAAGCTGAATGGCAATGCGCTGCTCTTCCGAAATCAGGTCATCAGTGATGATGCAAGGAATCGTCTGGAGCCCTGCGGAGATAGCAGCCTGAACACGATGGTTGCCGGACAAAACTTCGTATTTGCCATCTGCCGGGTCCAGTGCCGCGAATGGTGCTGAGGTGAGCTGGCCATCCCTCTTGATGTTGGCCACAAGCCTCTGAAATTCTTCGTGCCGCATAAAGCGGGCGTTCATTTTCAGCAGCTTCAGCTCGCGGGGGTCGATTTCAATAATCCGCGTGTTAATCATGCCTGTTCCTCCTTACCGCTTCTGCGAATGCTTCTTTTTCCAGATGGCCAGACCCTCTTGTAGTGTCCATTGGCCCATCGGTGCGCCGTAGTTGATTTCATACGGCTGCATATAGTAGGCGTTGGCCGGGTCAATGTCCTTGGCCCAGTCTGCCTTTTCCAGAGAATCGTTGTGCTTCCGGTTGAGTACCTTGAACAGGCCGCGATACTTCATGGACTCCGGGTTCTTGCTGAACGCCGTAGTCACAAGGGATGCAGCCCGCCGCTTGGTGATGCGCTCTGCAATGCGTTTGCTTTCCTTGGAGAGGGCCGCATAAAGCACCAGCTTGGCCAGATGCTTATAGTCCACAGGCTCCACCGGGAAATCGGACAGCAGGTAGACCGTGGGGGTCTCAATGTGCTTGTCCCACTGTGCAACGGATGGAGCCGCTGAGAATGCGTAGACGCCGATGAGGTAGCCATCCACCACAACGCCGATGGCCAGTGTGGCCGAGCCGGGCCGGATGTTGATGTTCATGTACTGGCTGCGGAGCGTCTGGAAAGCATCATTCGTCAACTCATAAAGGCGAATGTCATTGCCAATTTCCATACCCTGCCCGAACTTCTTGATGTTCGCTTGGGTCGTAGATTGCAGCGGAGTGACAATCTGAGGTGTGCCAGAGTTTGCGTAGATGTAAATGGGAATGCCCCGGTTTGTGGTCTTGGTCATCCCCTTGAGGTGTTCCGCAAACTCATCTTCCGGGAGCCGGATATCTGTTGCAAAGCACCAGTCCTTTTTCTTCATGATTTCGCGGAAGTAGTCTTTCAGCACATCCTCGTTGAAGAACGTGTATTCAGGCGGCTCGAACTTGAACAGAGATTCCAGCTTGGCGAAGTCCTTGGCGTATGCCTTGCCCGCCTTTTTGAACGGCGGGAACGACACGAACCCGGCATCCTCTGGGGCTTGCTTGGCAAACTCCAGAGCATCGCCGTTGAAGTAGCTGGCAATGGAAAGAGCGTTCTTCTCGACCTTCTCCACGGTTTTCTCGTGCATGGTCGGGAACTGGCGAATGCTTTCCTCCAGCATCATGTTGTAGTACGGATTCTCGCCCTTGTCCGTGAACGCCACCAGCCGGGAGCACAGAAGCATGGTTGCGATTTTATCGCTGTCCGTCTGCATATACTCGGTCAGCCACGGAAACTGTTCAAGGCCCGCCTCAGAGAGTTCCAGCGGAACGTGTTCCCGCATATAGTAAGCGGCAAGGCACTGTGAATACATCGTCACATCGTTGCTGTGCAGCCTGAACTTTTCCATGGGGCCGATGAACCGCTCCAGCGTGAAGTTGCCGGAGCAGCCAACATAAACGTCCGACACTTCCCACGTCTTGACGATTTTGTTCATGATGGCCTGTGCTTCTGCTGGTACTGAGCCGTAGAACACCTTTGGTCCCTCCTAGTCTTCTGTTGAACTGTGTCCATCTCCGAGAGATGGAGAGATAAAAAGCAAGAGGGCAACCACCGTCAGGCGATTACCCTCTTGCTGTTATATGGAGCGAAGTGCAGGGTTTGAACCTGCGTTTCCAAACAGGATGTTCAGCGACCTCCATTGGTCCAACTTCGCATATAGGGCCGTTGCGGTCGGCCCTGCCCCTTATCAGAACAGTGAAAGCTGCTCGACTTGGGGAGTTGTGGTTGATGTATCGGCGCGTTTCTTTACAGCTGCACAGCGTAGCTTTTCCAACGGGTCAGGAGTCGGGTCGTAGAGTTCAGGGATAACCTCGCCCGTTCTCTCCAACCACCACGCTGCGAATGATCGTCTGTGACACCAGTTGTCATCCCCCTTGCGGATATCCTCGTAGCAGAGAAGAACAACGTCCTTGCCCTTATCTTCGAGCCGCTGGAGCTGTTTGAAAATACGCTGTGTGCCTATCTGGTCAAGCCGTTTGAAATAGGCCGGACGGAAAGCTGCTTCCGTATCGAACTTGCCGAGTAGTCCAAAGGGCATCAGGTCTGGCATCTCAGCGTCAAGATGAAATCCGATGTTCCATTTGGGCGTACCGAGCGAAATTCGCACGGTGGTGTATTTTCCGCTTTTCAGCTCCGGGTTACTGTACCTGCTGGTGTAAATCATTTTCCTCGCTCCTTCCGTATAGCCGCTTCAGGACCTCCACGCCCTCAGCCACTTTCTCGGAGAGATTGTAGCCAAGCTGCTTGTAGAACCGTTCGTGTACCATACATTCATAGGCCAACTTCATGGCATCAGAATCCGGCTTAGATATACCAAGTCGAAAATCCTTTGCAATCTTGAGGGCCTGTTTGAGTTCGCCGCTTCTTACGAAGCTGCGGACAACTTCTGTTTTCCTTTCCATAATCTTACCTCATGGGTAAATTGTTTTCGTGCTTTCATTCTACCACACTGGTGGCTTGATGCAAGTCAAAAACTGCATTATTTCGAGGATTTTTAGAAGTTTCACAAACGAGCGAGGATTCAGGGTGCCTTCTCCTTTTTTGGAGTGACACATCTGTCCACGGTCGTATATTACCACATTGGTAAGTGCGTGTCAACTGCAAGTTTTTTGCATGACGGTTTATTTTTCCTCAGAAAAACCGTAAATCCCGAAGATAAAGCCTCCAATTTGAGCGATTGCAGCCTTGCGGTCACGGTACACCGTAGTGACATCAACGCTTTCTTCAGCAGCGATTTGGAGCTCATCCTTGCGCTCATCTGCGATATAGAGGTTATAAATCGTCCGGTAGCGGCGCATATACTCCGGCTTCTTGGAGTGCTGGCAGTAAGTCTTGTAGGCAGCAACCAGAGCTTCGATGTGCAGGACCATTGTGCGGGTGCGAGCTGCGCTCTCCTTAATGCTGCGGACCACCGGAACACGAGCGCGGCCCTCCGGGCCGCTCATCAACTCCTCTACCAGCTTATCGAGGTCTTCATCCTCTGTCACCTGAGAGGCATCGTATACTGCCTTCTTGCTGTGTTCCACAAAGCCCCGGTAGTTTTCCAGCAGGATTCGGGTGTTGTACAGATTTTTCTTCCGGGCTTCCTCGCGTTCCCGCTTGGCTTCACGTTTGGCCTTGTCGAGCTCTTTCTGGTAGGACTCCACTGCCGTGGTAGATGCAAGCTCCACAATCTCCTGCAGGAGCTCTGGGGTGAGGATGACATTCTTTTCTTCTGGTTCCATATCAAAACACCTCTCATACCGGGCTGCGCCGCCTCCCCCCTGCGGGGGAAGCAGCTCGCCCTGTTCCTTACAGCGTGTAGTAGTAGTGACGGAGCATATCAACCATGTCGGTTTCTTCCCACGGGGGGACCGTACCTGTTACGCAACCGAAATGGCCGTATGCAGAGGTTTCCTCATAGATGGGGCGGCGGAGGTTCATGCGCTCGATGATTTCCTGCGGGGTCATATCAAAACACTTCTCCACTGCCTGAATGAGCCGTTCCTCGTTTACACGGCTGTCGAATGTGTCAATGCGGACGGACACAGGCTGCGTCATGCCGATGGCGTAGGCCAACTGAACCTGACACTTGTTGCAGATATCAGCGGCCACGATATTCTTTGCGATTTTCCGGGCGAGGTATGCACCGCTGCGGTCAACCTTCGTGGGGTCCTTGCCGGAGAATGCCCCGCCGCCGTGGGGAGCATAGCCGCCGTAGGTGTCCACAATGATTTTGCGCCCGGTCAACCCAGCGTCAGCAGCAGGGCCACCGATGACGAAACGCCCGGTCGGATTGATGAGCAGGTTGTAGGTGTAAATGTCAATCTGCGGAGAGTTCTCGCGCAGCTCTTTCAGCACCGGGTTGATGACGTATGTGACCAGCGGCTCCGCCAGCTCAGCCGCCTCGACACGTTCGCTGTGCTGGGTGGAGATGAGGATGGTGTCAATGCGCACAGGCCGTCCGGCATCGTCATATTCTACCGTGACCTGCGTTTTGCCGTCCGGCAGCAGGAATGGAATATCCCGATTCTTGCGCACCAAAGCCAGCTGATAGGCCAGCTTATGTGCCAGCATGATAGGCAGCGGCATGAGCTCCGGTGTTTCATTACAGGCGTAGCCGAACATCATGCCTTGGTCACCAGCTCCGCCCGCACGGTCATTGGTTCCCATCGAAATATCGCGGGACTGCTCCTTGATGGAGGTGATGATTGCGCAGGTATTTGCGTCAAAGCCGCTTTCCTCGCTATCGTAGCCGATTCCCCGCAGTGTACGGCGGGCGATTCGGTCAATGTCCAGATGGGCCGTTGTGGAGATTTCCCCGGTAATAAACACCATCCCTGTCGTGATGCAGGTTTCACAGGCTACCCGGCCAGTCGGGTCCTCATTCAGCACTTCATCCAGAATGGCGTCAGAAATGCGGTCACATACCTTGTCAGGATGTCCCTCGGTCACGGACTCCGATGTAAACAGCTTCTTCATGCTTTTTCCTCCGTCTTTTTCTTGAGCTCATGGTGGCGTCGCGCCGCCGCCTGAATGAGCGCCATCATATCAGCAATACGAACCGACACCATGAACGGTTTTTCCTTGCGGCGAACTGAGATGGAGACTGTACCACGCTCATAGCTGGTCAGCAGCTTACATTCTTCATGGGTCTGGCGGTCGATGCCGATTACTTTCCCCTCAGCAGAAGCAAACTCGGCCACCACCGCCTCCGTCTGCATCTCCACGGCATCCGGCACACCGGATTCGCTATGCGGGACCTTGACCACCACACCCATCATATCATTTTTGTTCTCTTCCACGTTGTTCTCCTTTCTCAGAACGGAATGTCATCATCATCGGACAGCAGGCGGAAGTCATCGGATTCCGGGGCCGCTTCAGGCGCAGCGGGAGCATCAGAGGTCGTGCCATTCTTCTTGCTCTCGCCAAAGAACACTTGGTCGCAGCGCACCTCACTACGCTTGTGCTTTTTGCCGTCCTTTTCGTAACTCCGGGTGGTGAGGACGCCGCTGACTTCGATACGCTTCCCGCGTTGGAAGTATTGCGCGATGAACTCGGCTTTTTTGTCCCACGCCACACAGTCGATAAAATCGGTCTGGTCCCTTGTGCCGGGTCTGTCCACGGCCACAGTGAACTCTACGACCTCTTTTCCGCTGGTAGTGGTCTTCAGCTCAGGGTCCCGCGTCAAGCGACCACTGATTGCGATAATGTTCATAGGGTAGCTCCTTTCGTCTTCGTAATAATCGGGCTCCAGATAATTTTTGCCAAACTCAGTGCGAAAGTCTGCAACGCTGGCTTTGTGAGCCATCATGTACTTGACCTGCCAAAATTGCTTCAGGGCATCCGATGTAGCACGGCACTGGTGGGCTGCATACCGACCATTGCGATGGCAGCTCTCGCCACACAGCCCGACCTTTAGGCCGTATTTTTCGGACTTATTGCGGAATGGGCCGGGGAACACATGATGTTCCTCCAGCCATCCAACGCGCCCACACAGAAAGCACGTTCCGTATACCATCAGGCTTCCTCGCCCTCCGGGTTTTCTTCTTCCAGCAGGATGCCGCCACAGTCCAGACACTCGACTGTGATTTTTGCGGGTTCTTCATGGTCACCGACCGAAATCGAGCCAAAGCTGTTGCAGGTGATTTCCTCATGCAGATGGGGGCGCAGAATATCCTCCGGCACATAGCGGGGGTCTGCTGCAAGATAGGCCGAGCCGAGAGCAACCGTACCATCCTCCAACTGTGCGTAGCAGTGGCCCGCGCTCTCATCTACCGTCAGATGTTCGCCAGCAAGGAGCATGAGGATGCCCCAGCGGTGTTCGATGCCACACTTGCCCGGATTGCGCAGGATATAGCCCTTGTCATCGCTGATAACGGTGTAGTCAACATCCACAACGGCTTCCGGGAGTTGAGGAGTCTCCGGGGGCTGCGCCGGGGTGTTGTCAGATGCAGTATCGAAAAGTGTAGTCTGGCCGTCATCAATGTCTTTCATAACGTACTCGTGCAGCTGCTCATCCCAGACCAGCTTGCGGTTTCCGGCCAACAGACCAGTGGTTTTGTCCTTGACCTTGATTTCCGTGCTGATATCGTGGCTGAACACCGGGCGCATCACCGGGACGGTATCTCCCTCGCTGGCGGAATCCAGATTGCGCTCAGCATCCTCTTTCAGCTGCACATCAATCTTGCAGGTGATGGAGCCAGAATCACGCTGAAGCTTGTCCATCCGCGTGAGAAGCCGCTGGAGGGCGTTATCAAAATCCAGCTTGAAAGAATTGAACGTGTCGCCGTTCAAAGACAGCAGATAGGTTTTGTTGCTCATGATGTTCTCCTTTATGTTTTGTATGGAATATCGGATATTTCGACAAGGACACAGGGCTTGTCTGAGTAGAATTTCCTGACCAGAGAATCGACAATCTGGGCGTCATCACGGTAGGCAATACCGTTCAGAGCATCACAGACGATTTTGCCGATATTATCATGGTCAGGCTTTTTTGTGGGCCGAATCAACCCTTCCAGCATAGCCGTGCGCTTTTTCTTGCTGACCGATTTCGGAATGGACAGGTAAGCAAAAATTCTCACGCTCAGCATGGCATCATCCGGGAATTGGAGCCCTGCCTGAGCCTTGTACTCCATCTTGACCAGATTCTCATAGGCTACTGTGCGCTGCGGTGTCCGGGCTGTTATGCGCCCGCCGTATGTGGAGAACTGAGGCCGGCCCTTTCCCATCGGTTCCCCGGCGATGGTGAAGACGGCTTTCATTCTGCCGCCCCCGCATCGGTGTTCGGTTCATACTCGACATAGTATTCGTAGCTCTTCTTCCCTGCCCGGAGCTGCTTTCCCTGTCGGACGGTATAGCCGCTTTTGATGAGGATGGCCGCTACCGTCAGGCGGTCCTCCAAACTTGCGATGACGATTTTATCCATCGTTGCCCTCCAAAAAATTCTTCATAGCGTCAAACCGCCGTGCTGCTTCCACCTTTCTCCACGACTGCCCTTTGAACTGCATCGGATAGCACATCTCAAAGATTCGGTCATAAATTCGGGTGTAGCGAATATCGGTTGACTCTTTCAATTCGGTCATACTCAGGTTTGTGGTCAGGATGATGGGGAGCTTGGCCCGGTATCGACTATCCACAATGTCGTACACCTTTTCCAGCGCGTAGTCTGTGCTGCGCTCTGCGCCGAGGTCATCAATAATCAGCAGCTTGGCCCTGTTCAGGCGGGCAATCAACGCACTGTCATCTTCGCTGAAGCCCTGCATGGATTCCAGCAGCTTTACAAAAGAGGTCATAATGACCGGAATTCGCTGATTCAGGAGATGATTTGCGATACAGGCCGCAGCAAAGGTTTTCCCTGTTCCGACCCCGCCGTAGAATAGGAGTCCCTGATTCTTGGCCAGCATCTCATCAAAATGGTTTGCGTACCGCAGACAGAGCTTCAGGTTATAGGCATTGTCGTTCGTCTTTCGGAACGAATCAAAGCTCACATCCCGCAGCCGCTCATCCATAAGGCTCTGCCTTTTAAGAGCCTCCATCGCCCGCATATCCTTATCCTGCTGGAGCATCTGTTCTTCCTGATAACGCCGCTCCGCCCGGCAACGGCATGATACTGGCATTTTGACCCGGACCTTTTTCTTGGGGTCAAATGGAACGGCTTTTAGGTCCGGCATATTGACTTCCACCTGCCGTCTGGTATGGCATTTGCCGCAGACCAAAAAGCCCTCCGAATCGTAGTAGTCACCATTTTCAGGCTGGCCAGCGCGTTGAGCCTGAGCCATAAGCCCGCCCAGCGCACCAGAAACGCCCTCGATTTCAGCCACTTTGTTCACCCCATTCTTTGAACGGATTTTCATTGGCCGGGACTGGCTCAGCCCCGCCTCTGTGCATAAGGCCCGGATTCTTTTCCTTAACCCGGTCTACTACCCAGCAGAGGATAGCCCGGTAGTCATCCTTGTACGTCTTGCCTTTCGCGCCTTTGTAGAGGTCAAGCTCCACAATACAGGCATCAGCAAAGGCTTTTCCGTACATCTGGACCAGCTTTTCATAATTCGCCTCGGTCATGTGTACGAACTCAGCATAGGCTTTCCGCTCAGGCTTCGCCTTACTGGTTTTCTTGGCGGCTGGGGCCGCCGCAGGAGCCGGAACCGGGAACTCCAGTTGAACGCTGTTGGTTCCTGTCCCGGATGAGCGTTTTTGTGCTGCCGCTCGTTCCTCCTGTCTGGCTTTTCGCTTTCGCTCAGCATCTATCCTGCGGGCTTTTTGGAGCTTGTACCACTGCTCCTGCCAAGTGTCCCAGTCATGGATGTAAAAGCCGTCCGCCGCCATATCAATCCAGCCTGTATCAACGAGAGCCTGAACGACCTTGCCGATGTCAAGGGTGCAGCCATCGCCGCAGCCGTATAGATAGCGGCTCAGGATGTCAAGGTCGGAATCCCGAACCAGCCCCGTATCATCGGCGTTTTCCATGCCCCAAAACCAGAGAAAGTTAAGGATTCCAAGTGCCTCAAACTTAGAGCAACCGATGGTACGATATAATTTGCGGAGTTTCGTTCCATCCACCTCCCGATGTACGCTTATCCACGGCATCCTTTCACCTGCTTTCTCCCGGACTGAAGATTATTCGTTGGACTCCTTTGCATCTGCGGGCTCCGTTTCCGGCTGCTGCTCAGTTTTCCGAGCCTCACAGATTTCTACGAGCCTATCAACGACCTTTGCATATTCGGACTGCTTCATGTTCGTGGTAGAGGTGAGGCCGATTTCATTGATGAGGGACTTGATGACGGCGTTGCCCTCCTCTTTGCCGAGATTCATCTGCGCGGCCTTAAAGAGTTGCTGCCGCTGTTCCTGCGTAATGACCGAGTCTTCCTCAACCTCGCCAGAATCGGCAGCATTCTCGCTGGAACTGGAGGAAGAATCTGCAATCTGCACAGGGACAGGGCCATCATAGCTGTCACCCAGCTCGATGACTTCATCTTTCGAGTAGATGCCCATAATCATGTCCGGGCAGTTCATCCGGCCAAAGAACGAGGCTGCGCGGTAGCGAATCATAACCTCCGGCATAGTTTTCCATTTGCTGCCGTTCTTGCTGACCCAGCCCTCGTCCCTCGCCATCTTCATCGTGACCTTTGGGCCGCACACCTTATGGCCGGAATAATCTTCAGCCCATGCCGTGCAGCTCAGGCCACCATCTTCATCCGCAGTGCCAAAATCGAACTGAAGTTCGGTTTTGTAGCGGTGGCTACTGTTAATCATGGCGATAATCCACTGGCTTGACCAAGCCGGATTGCCGTTCACGATGTAGAGGTTCTGCATCACCATCATAGGGCTGGTGTTGATACGCGCCGCCATCTCGATGGCAATAAGGCAGTTGCCCTCATTGCCCTGATATGCTTTCGGAACAACCGTAGACTTTGCCAGCGCAGTCGCCATACGGAGTGCAGTGTTGAAGTTCTCCGCATCAGAAAACACGCTGAGTGAGCCAGTGTTCATCTTGGACTGAATCGCGGATGCCGCAGGAACCATTGCTTCTTTCGCCATTTTTCTTACCTCCTAAAGCTCATTTTGGTTACTTCCCGGTAGGCGATACCGGGAATCTCAATCTGGCCCTTAGAGGCCCGGATGAGCCTCATAACTGCCGCCTTATCTACCGGGCGAATCTCAACGCCCGCGACTGCCAGAGGAACCGTCTTCGGGTCAATCTCTACGATTTCCCAATCCTTTGCGGTGCTCACACCCTTGACCTTGGGAGTTGCAACGGCAGGAACCTCATAATCAGCAGCATCGTCCATGATGGCTGCTTCTTCAAAAGCCGCCTCTGCGCCATCCTTATCCCCTGCGGCCTCAAGCTCAGATGCTTCCTGCATCTTGCGCTCCCGCTCGGCCTCTGCTGCCTTGCGAGCGGCCTCCTCAGCCTCCCGCCGCTTACGTTCCTGTTCGGTAACGTAGGTGCTCATGGTGGCCTTGATGATTTTTTCAGCATTACGCAGCGGAGCCAGCATAGCCTTTTCCCGGTCACAGATTGCCTTGTGTGCCTGATAAGCAGCATCTTTCATCGGCTTAAAGAACGTAGTGACCTGAGAGGATTTCTCCTTCAGCATCTTGCCGAACTCGCCCGCCGCAGCGTAATCCTCATCGTTCTGGATAACGTAGGACTCCGCTCTGAACTCAATTTCGCTGACCTCGCGGGTGAACTTCTGCTCCATAATGGCGGGAGCCACCTCCGGGACCTTGACCGTTGCTGTCATCATGTTTTCCATTTGTGAGCCTCCTGAAAATTATTCATCCATGTAGTTTTTAATCGTCAACAGAGCAGAGAACACCGACCAGCATTTTCCGCTTCTGGGAAATCTGACGGCCTTGTGGCCTGTTTTGGAAAGATGCAGAATCAAACGGTCTTCCACCTTGATTCCGTGACTTTCCAATGCTCTGTCGTATGCTTCCAACTGGATAGCACAGAGCTTGGTGTTGACCTGAGCTGAAGTCTTGTAGTCTACCAACGTCAGCTTGCCGTTAATGATGCAGAGCAGGTCTGCCGTTCCCGCGTACCGCAGAATCTTGTGGTAGAGCTTATGCTCCGTTGCTAGAATCTCCGGCTTCGCATCATCCCACCATTGGCGGAACCCATTGAAATATCCGGCATACGCAGGGGGAACGTCCTCAATGCCGAACTTCGCATAGTTCTCGGCCGCGTTGTGAATGGCAGTACCCCGGCTTGCAGCCCTGTTCAAAACCTCCGGGTCAACTGTGCTGTAAAAATCATTGGACAGCAGTTTCATTACCGTTGTCACGCTGGGAACTTCCAGACCGTTCAAGTGGTAGGTATGCCCTTTTTCCTCAAAGGTCAATTCGGGAAAGTCCGGAATGGCGGGCTTCGCGCATTCGTTGTTCATGCAGTTTTTCTCCTTTCTGGTTGATGGCCAACCTCATATAGTGGTCGGTCAATTCCGATTCGTACAGCAGCGGCAAATAGCTTTCCGGCTCTCCAGCAAGCTCACACTTCCGTCTGGCATACCAGAGAATGCTTGTGGCAACCACTTCCGGGATTCTAAAACCAAGCGTTTCCTCAGCCGCTTCTCGCGCTGCCGTCAATTTGTCGCTACTCATGCGGCACTGTGTTTTTTACCACGCTGAGCTCCTTTCTTCCGTACCGGCGATGCAAAAACGCCGATGTTCAGCTTACCAGCCTTTCTTATAGCCGCGTCCAGTTCCGCAGCCGACTTGATGCCGTATTCTTCTTGGAGCAGTTTCTTGATTGCCTGAATATCAGCCATCGCCCACGCTCCCATGCAGGACCTTTGAGCCGATGAGCTTCAGCTCACCTGCCGCCTTGATGAGTTCATCGAGGTAGTCCAGTATTTCGGCCAAGTCTGCGCGTTCATCTGGAGAGATAACGCCGTCTGCGGTAATGTCGATGAGCTTTTCCTTGACCCTCTCCACATCTCCCTGTCGGAGTTGCTTCAAGAGGTTCATGGCTGTCCGCTCAACCGTGGCCACTTCCGAGGACGGCATAGGAAAGCATTTTCCAATGAGGCATTCGGATGAGCAATACCACGCCATCAGTTCCGGGGAGTTGTAGATATCTGCCATCAAAACCACTTTGTCCACCGGGATAACTTTCGTGTTGCCAAGCTCATAATCAGCCAGACTAGAAACCGAAATACCAAGCATCTCCGCAGCACCTTCGCGGCTGTCGAGCTTCTTGTTGTATTTTGCGGCTTCTTTTCTGCACCGAAAACACTGATTCTCACAGGCTTTTGCAGCGTCACGCCCCATTTTCTATGCCCCCTTTATGCGCTATACTTTAGTTGCTGGTAAGCATCCTTCCGAAACTTGCCGAATTGGTAAGTTGTTGTCAAAAAAAATAGCGTTCACCTGTTCCGGGGTAAGTTCCAATTCCTTTGTGACGGTCGTAATCTCATCACTGGAAAACCGAACCTCACCGCGCTCTTTCTTGTTATAAGAGGCGGTAGACTTCCCGATGGCAAATGCCAAGTCTTTTGCTGACTTCTTTTTTCGGATTCTGGCAATTTTCAGTTCCATAGCATCCATTCATTGTTCACCTCCCTATATTCATTCTAACATACCATTTCGGTAATTGTCAATAAGAAAATGATATTTTTGGTAAGTAAGTTTACTGTTTGAGAAAAATACTTTATAATTAGTAAAGCTATCTTTTTGATGGGGGGTATATGCCATGTATAGCAAAGCCATGTTCGCCGACAATCTTAAAAAAATTATTTCTCAGCGTGGAACCACTCAACGTGAAATCGCAGAAAAACTCGGAGTAACCGAGACCACCGTCTCCCGCTATACTACGCCGGGACCTAAAGGACGTACTCCAAATGTGGAGGCTCTCGTTGCGCTTGCACAGGTCTTAAATGTCAGCTTAGACACGCTCGTTGGAGCAGACCTGCCAGCAGCTACGGCCAAGACCCCGGATGTTGCCGTTTTGGTATCCTGCTACGAAAAGGCTTCGGCCGCTGACCGTCAGGTGCTCTGGACTCTGCTCGACCGCTATATGACACCGGAGCAGCGGGCTCTCTTGGCATCTTTCCAAGCTGAAGAAAACGCAAAAATCGGGTGATTCATTTTGACCCTGTGAGGAGGTGAGTGCAATGGCCGTGCAGCATCGCGGTGATGAGCTGATTATAATTGATGGCCAATCCATCGGGTACTCCATCGGTGACTTCTGGCGGTGGAGTGCTTCAGACCTGCTGAGTAATACACTTCGCGGCTCCTACTGTGAGTTTCTGGTATCAGCGGCTCTCGGAATGGATATGGGTCAGACCTATGTTGATTGGGAACCCTATGACATCGCTTTTCCCTGCCGCTGGTGGTGTGATGAGGTTGAACAGTCAATCATCCGTGTGGAGGTCAAGAGTAGCGCATATCTGCAAGCCGTCAGCTTCAACCAGAAAAAGCTATCCAACCCCACTTTCGGGATTGCCCCGACCCGGCTCCAACTGCCAGACGGCCATTATTCGCCTGAGCTCAAGCGGCAATCCGATGTTTACGTTTTCGGCCTCTATGCTGAACAGAACCGGGCTAAGGCCGAGCCTTTATGCCTCGATAAGTGGGATTTTTACATACTTCCTACAAAAACGCTGGATAAGCTCTGTGGACCGCAGAAAACAATTACTCTCGGTTCCCTACTCCAGCTTCAGCCTATTAAGACAGACTTTGACGGCATAAAGGACGCTGTAACAAAATCTATTCCCGGCCATTTATACCCCCCCCCGACAACTTGCATAATATTTATTCCACCATTTCGTGTAACATGACGAAGCAGCCCCGCTGTGACGGAGCTGCTTTTTCTTCAGTCGTGATTATTTTCTGGAGGTCTACGCATGGCACTTCCGAAGAAGACGATTCCCCAAATTGAGCAAAAACGTGCCGCCATCTATGTCCGCGTGTCAACCCAGTATCAGGTTGACCGGGCCAGTTTGCCTGTGCAGCGGTCAGAGCTCGTGAACTATGCCAAGTATGCTCTTGACATTCCCGACTTCGTGATATTCGAGGATGCTGGTTACTCGGCCAAAAATACCGACCGCCCAGACTACCAACAGATGATGGCCAGAATCCGCACAGGCGAATTTTCTCACCTGCTCGTGTGGAAGATTGACCGTATCAGCCGCAATCTTCTGGATTTCGCCGCAATGTACTCTGAGCTGAAGCAGCTCGGCGTGGTCTTTGTCAGTAAGAACGAACAGTTTGATACCAGCTCTGCGATGGGCGAAGCCATGCTCAAAATCATCCTTGTCTTTGCTGAGCTGGAACGAAACATGACCGCTGAGCGTGTCAGTGCGGTTTTCCTATCCCGCGCAAATGACGGCATTTGGAATGGCGGCAAGGTTCCTTTTGGCTATGCCTACGACAAGCAGACCAAAACATTCTCTATTCTGGAGGATGAGGCTAAAACCGTTCGGCTCATCTATGCGCTGTACGAATCATCTAAATCGCTGGTCACTGTGTCTAAAGCCTTGAATGAACGTGGCATCAAAACGCGCAACGGCAGTGAGTGGAGCCCGACCACTGTTCACACTATGCTTTCCAATCCGTTCTATTCTGGAACATACCGCTATAACTACCGCAACGAATCGGACCCGCACCATCATGTACCCAAGAAGAAAGAGGATTGGATTCTTGTGAAGAATCACCACCCTGCCATCGTTTCGCCTGAGCATCAAGCGGCGGTGGAGCTGATACTGGCTAGCAAGAGCTACGGAAAGAACCAGACCTACCAGAGAAAGAACATCCATGCTTTTGCCGGGCTCCTCACCTGTGGCTACTGCGGCTCTACGATGGCCGCAACCATAGACCGTGCCAGAGCGGACGGATGGAGGCCATCGGTGTACATCTGCTCTCGTAGGCGTATGTCGAACGACTGCCAAAACAAATACGTTTCCGATGTAACGCTTGGCCCATTCGTACTGAACTTCTTTGCCAATCTGATAAAGGCATCTAATTCTTTCGGAAAATCCACCTCCATCGAAACACTTGAAAAAAAGCTCCTCCGGGGTGATGCCCTGTCCATAGTTGACCACATCGAGCGTCCGGGCCTAGAGGAGCTGTATAACCACCTGAGAAGCGGATTCGATGAAAAGCCTTTTGACTCCCTTGCAGTCAACGCAGCAGAGGCCAGCTCCGATGTTCAAGAGCGCGATTTGCTGCTTGCCGACAAGCGGCGGCTTGAGAGGGCTCTGAAACGCCTGAACGCCATCTATCTGTATGGAGATGAGGAGATTCCCGGTAAAGATTTCATCCTTGACCGAAAGAGCATCACGGATTCACTCCAGCAGATTGATGACCGCCTGAAAGAGCTTGACGCTGCTGCTGTGTTCGATGTCAGCCTTTCGGATGATGAGTTCATGGAAAAGGCCAGTCAGTTCATCTTGACGCAGCAGCTCCTTGATAAACGGTCAGTAAACTACGAGAAGTTCATACGGAAAATAGACCCACGTATCGTCAAGGATTTTCTCAACGAAACGGTCTCAAACTTTTGTATAAAAGATGGACTTACCACCTCTGTTTTGTTCAAAAATGGTATAGAGCTGCGATTTTGCTACAAGGCGCAGCAATAAAAAAATAGCCCAGAAAACCGCATGGCTTCTGGGCTTTTCTAATATTTTTGAATGTTGTTTTACTTCACGCTTCGGATGAACATCGCGTCGCCAAAGCTGAAGAACCGATATTTCTGATCGACAGCCACCTTGTAGGCGGCCATCGTCTTTTCGTAGCCATACAGCGCCGACACCAGCATGATGAGGGTGCTTTCGGGCAGATGGAAGTTGGTGATAAGGCCGTCGATGCAGTTGAACTTGACACCGGGATAGAGGAAGATGTCGGTGTTGCCGCTGCAGGCTTTGATCTCGCCGTACTTGGCGGCGACGGCTTCCAGCGTGCGGCAGCTGGTGGTGCCCACGGCGATGACACGATGGCCTGCGGCCTTGGTGTCATGGATGAGTTTTGCAGTCTCCTCGCTGACGGAGTACCACTCGCTGTGCATCTTGTGGTCGGAGATCTCGTCTTCCTGCACGGGGCGGAAGGTGCCGAGGCCGACATGGAGCGTCACCTCGGTGATGTTGACGCCCTTGGCGCGGATGGTATCCATCAGCTCTGGCGTGAAGTGGAGGCCGGCTGTGGGAGCGGCAGCGCTGCCCAGCTCCTTGGCATAAACGGTCTGATACTGGCTCTGGTCCTCCAGCTGCTTGGTGATATAGGGCGGCAGAGGCATCTTGCCGAACTCATCCAGCTTCTCGTAGAGGGTCTCGGTGTCATAGTAGAAGGTGACGAACTTATTGCCGTCTTCCAGCGTCTCGTCCACGATAGCCGTCAGGCTGCCGTCGCCAAAGCTGACCCTGGTACCGGGCTGCATCCGCTTGCCGGGCTTTGCAAGACACTCCCACTGGTCGCCCTTCACCTGCCGCAGGAGCAGCAGCTCGCAGACGGCACCCGTGGGCTGCTTGATGCCCACGATGCGGGCGGGCAGGACCTTGGAGTTGTTGACCACCAGCAGGTCGCCCGGCTCGAGGTATTCGGGCAGGTCGTGGAAGATGCGGTGCTGGATGCTGTCGTCTTTCTGGCTCAGGACCATCAGGCGGGCCGCATCACGGGGGGATGCAGGCTCCTGTGCGATGAGCTCTTTGGGTAAATCATACCAAAAATCTTTTTTTAACATAGTTAGCATTTGCCTTTCCGATGATTGACACGAATGCCGTATCAATGTTATCATAAAATCTGTATAGCGGTATCTATTATATTGCATAGACGTCTGCTTTGCAAGCGGAGTCTTATGCGAATTGGCTTTTTTTGAAAGGAAAGGTGCTGGAAATGGATAAACAATATAAAGTGGGCGTCGTCGGTGCCACCGGTATGGTAGGCCAGCGTTTTGTTACTCTGCTCGAAAATCATCCCTGGTTCAAGCTGACGACTCTGGCCGCTTCCGGCCGGAGCGCGGGCAAGACCTATGAGGAGGCTGTCGGTTCTCGCTGGGCCATGACCACCCCGATGCCGGAGAGCGTCAAGAAGATGGTGGTGCTGGATGCATCCAAGGTGGAGGAGGTCGCCTCTCAGGTGGACTTTATCTTCTGCGCCGTCAATATGCCGAAGGACGAGATCAAGGCTCTGGAAGAGGCTTACGCCAAGGCAGAATGCCCCGTCGTCTCCAACAACAGCGCAAACCGCTTCACTCCGGATGTGCCGATGGTCGTGCCTGAGATCAACGCCGACCACATCGGCATCATCCCCGCTCAGCGCAAGCGCCTGGGTACCAAGCGCGGCTTCATCGCCGTCAAGTCCAACTGCAGCCTGCAGAGCTATGTCCCTGCCCTGCACCCCCTGATGAAGGATTTCGGCGTCAGCAAGGCTCTGGTCTGCACCTATCAGGCCATTTCCGGTGCCGGCAAGACCTTCGACCGGATGCATGAGATCATCGACAACGTCATCCCCTACATCGGCGGCGAGGAGGAAAAGAGCGAGCGTGAGCCTCTCAAGCTGTGGGGCCACATCGAGGGCGACCACATCGTCAACGCCGAGAAGCCTGTCATTACCGCTCAGTGCTTCCGTGTGCCTGTCTCCGACGGCCACACCGCCGCTGTCTTCGTGAGCTTTGATAAGAAGCCCAGCAAGGAAGAGATCCTCAAGGCCTGGGCCGAGTTCCGCGGCCCCGCACAGGAACTGGACCTGCCCAGCGCACCCAAGCAGTTCCTCCACTACTTCGAGGAGAACGACCGTCCCCAGCCCAAGCTGGACCGCAACACCGAGCACGGCATGGCCGTCTGCATCGGTCGTCTGCGTGAGGACACCCTGTTTGATTACAAGTTCGCCTGCATGAGCCACAACACTCTGCGCGGCGCTGCTGGCGGCGCAGTGCTGCTGGCTGAGTTGCTGGCAGCCAAGGGCTATTTTGACTGATCTGCGCGCTTTTTGAACTTCAACGCGCTGCAAAGGAGTTTTTTGCTATGAAGAATCCTGTTTTTACTGGTGCGGGTGTTGCCATCATTACCCCGATGTACGAGGACGGCAGCATCAATTTCGATGAGCTGGGCCGCATCGTTGAGGATCAGATCGCCCGCGGCACCGACGCCATCGTCATCTGTGGCACCACCGGCGAGTGCTCTACCATGACCGACGAGGAGCAGCTGGCTGCCATCAAGTATACCGTGGACCTCGTGAACCATCGTGTGCCTGTCATCGCCGGTGCCGGTTCCAACGACACCGACCACGGCTGTGCTCTGGCTGCAAAGTCTGCCGCCTGCGGCGCAGACGCTCTGCTGCTGGTGACTCCCTACTACAACAAGACCTCTCAGGCTGGCCTTGTCGCCCACTTCACCGCAATGGCAGAGGCCGGCGGCATTCCGGTCATCCTGTATAACGTGCCTTCCCGCACCGGCCTGAACATCGCCCCCGAGACGGCCAAGGAGCTGAGCAAGCACCCGCTCATCAACGGCATCAAGGAAGCCTCCGGCAATATCGGTCAGGTGGCAAAGATCGCGGCCCTCTGCGGCGACGAGCTGAACATCTACTCCGGCAACGATGACCAGGTGGTCCCCCTGCTGTCTCTGGGCGGCAAGGGCGTCATCAGCGTCGTCTCCAATGTCAAGCCTGAGCTTGTTCACAACTGCTGCAAGGCATGGTTCGACGGTGATACCGCCAAGGCCCGCGAGTTGCAGCTGGAGATGCTGCCCCTGTGCGATGCGCTCTTCTGCGAGGTCAACCCCATCCCGGTCAAGTACGCCATGAACGTGCTGGGCTGGGAGGCTGGTGAGTGCCGACTGCCACTCGTGGAGCCCGGCGACGCTCACAAGGAGCAGATCGAGCAGGCTCTGCAGGCTGCAGGTCTTATCAAGGAATAAACGATTTTATGTGCAAATGCCCGGCGAGACAGGTCTCCGGGCATTTGCCGTATGATAAAAAAGAGGATAATAACAATGACGGATATTATCATTCAGGGCATTGGCGGCAGGATGGGCCATGTGCTGTGCGAGATGATCGCCCAGCGTGAGGATTGCCGCGTCGTGGCCGGCATCGACATGAAGGACGGCGAGATGAACGGCATTCCCGTGTACGACAGTCTGGACAAGCTGGACGGCAAGGGCGACGTCGTCATCGACTTCAGCGCTCCGGCAGCGGTCGAGAAGGCTCTGCCCTACTGTGAGGCTCACAAGCTGCCCATCGTGGTCTGCACCACCGGCCTTTCCGAGGAACTGCAGCTGAAGATCGTCCAGCTCTCCCGCAGCATCCCGGTGTTCAAGAGCGCCAATATGTCCATGGGCATCAACGTCCTGTCCGAGCTGTGCAAGCGTGCATCGGCCATTCTGGGCGCAAACTACGACATCGAGATCGTTGAGCAGCACCATCACAACAAACTGGACGCTCCCAGCGGCACGGCTCTGATGCTGGCTGACGCCATCAACGAAGAGAACGACGGCGCATACCACTATGTTTATGACCGTTCCGCTGTCCGCCAGAAGCGCGACCCCAAGGAGATCGGCATCAGCGCCGTGCGCGGCGGCAGCATCGTGGGCGACCATGAGGTGCTGTTCTGCGGCCCGGATGAGGTCATCACCCTCCGCCATACGGCATATTCCCGCAATATTTTTGCAAATGGCGCAATAAATGCCGCCGTTTATCTTGCAAAAAAGGAGCCCGGCCTGTACAATATGAGTAACATGATCGCAGAGATGTAAGCTTTTCTGCGCATGGCATCATAAGGCACGGTATCGTGCGTCAGGAGACGAGCCTATGGCCAAGCACACAGCCCCTCCCCGCCGTCGGCATTCCGCGCAAAAGCACGCCTCGCATAAGGGCGTCACCCTGTACACACTGGGGGTCCTGCTGGTAGCTGTATCGGTGCTGCTCTCTCTGCGCTTCTGGCCCCGCCGCAGCGTGGATGCAGTTCCTCCGGCAGCGGAGGTGGAGTCCCCTGCTGTTTCGGAGGAGCTTGCTGTGCCTGAGCCGCAGCCTGTCGTCACGACATTGCGCTTCTCGGCTACAGGGGACAACCTCATTCATGAGCCCATCTATTCACAGGCCGCCCGGCGGGCTGCAGAGGGCGAAGGATACAGCTTCGATTACTGCTATAGGAATCTGCTCGATTTCTATGCACAGCAGGACATCAACTGGATCAATCAGGAGACACTCTGCAGCAAAGAGCTTGCGCCCTCTACCTATCCCTGCTTCTCGACCCCCGGCGAGTGCGCCGAAGCGCTTTACCGGGCAGGCTTCCGGGTGTTCAGCCTCTCGAACAATCACACCTACGATAAGGGAGCTGCGGGCATTGCCGCCACCCTCCGATTCTGGGAGACGATGCCTAAGGATGTGATCACCACCGGCCTGTGGAAGGGCGAGGCAGACTATGGCCGCATCCCCATCCAGACAGTAGACGGCGTAAAGATCGCGTACCTTTCCTACACCGAGCACACCAACGGCATCCCCCGGAACAGCAAGATGACCGCAAACATCATCTACACCAGCCAGCAGGATGTCATGGAACAGCAGGTGCGGGTGGCCCGGCAGGAGGCCGATTTTGTGGTAGTCGGTGTACACTGGGGCGTCGAGGACAGTCACAACATCACACAGGCGCAGCGCACCTTAGCTCAGTCTCTGGCCGACTGGGGCGTGGATGTGATCATCGGAACCCACCCGCACGTCCTGCAGGACGCCGAATGGCGCACCGCAGCCGATGGACGGAACGTATTTGTGGCCTATTCGCTGGGAAATTTCCTGAGTACCCAAAGCAAGCCTGACCAGCTCATCGGCGCGGTTCTGACGTTGGAACTGGAGCAGACCACCGAGCCGGACGGCAGCGTCCATTGCGCAGTGCGCGGCCCGAAGCTCCATGTGACCGTGACCCACTATGACGCCGGAAAGTCTAACGTCCGCACGTATCTGTTCCGGGATTACACGCCGGAGCTTGCACAGGCCCATGGCGTCCGCGCCGCGTATCCTTCTTTTGGGTACGATTACATCCACCAGACGGCGCAGACCTACATCAACAGCGAATTTTTGGAGCTTGCATAAAGCTTGTATCAGAACGCCCGATGGGCAGAATGGAGTGTTTACTATGTACGGTGTATCCAAAATCAATATTGAGCCGAGCCTGATGATGATCAGTGTGCAGGATGCCGAGTTCAAGGGCAACACGATGGCACGTTATCTGCAGATCTTCGCCGACACTGGCGTCGTGGTGGATATGATCAGCCAGAGCGCTCCCCACGGCACCAGCATGGACTTCAGCTTCACGGCATACAGCAGCGACCTGCCGCTGGTCATGAAGGCCATCTCTGCGGCAAATCTGGATAAGGACGCCAAGGCTTCTCCCCTCATCAGCGTGGGCTACTCCAAGCTGAATCTCTTCGGTGAGGAGATGGTCACCAGCTGCGGCGTCGCAGCCCGCGCCTTGAATGCTCTGGCGATGGCAGGCATCGAAGTTCTGCTCATCACCACCAGCGATTTGGACATTTCCCTTCTGGTCCGTTCGGAGAACGAGGACGCAGCCTATGAGGCCCTGAAAAAGGCTTACGAACTGTAACAACGATATTAAGCAGCACCCGTTTCTGATAAAACAGGCATGGGTGCTGTTGCAGCAAAAGACCCGGCGGGTCTCCCCTCTGCGGAGAGAAACCAGCCGGGTCTTTTTATTTTATCAGAAGATTTACAGGCTCACCTTGTGGTAGACCTTCTTGCCTTTCTTGATGACGATGCCCTTGGACAGCTGCTCAGCAGTGAAGCTGACCGTGGGAGCAGCGACCTTCTCGCCGTCCACCAGAACACCGCCCTGCACGACGAGACGGCGGGCCTCACCGTTGGAAGCAGCCAGACCAGCCTTGACCATCAGGGTCAGGATGCCGATGGAGCCGTCGGTCAGGTCAGCCTCGGTCAGCTGAGTGTTGGGCATATGCTCAGCATCACCAGAAGCACCGCTGAACAGGGCGCGGGCTGCATTCTGGGCCTTGGCGGCCTCTTCTTCGCCGTGGACCATCTTGGTCAGCTCGAAGGCGAGGATCTCCTTGGCCTCGTTGAGGCGCTGGTCCTTCCAGGTGCTCATCTCGTCGATCTGCTCCAGCGGCAGGAAGGTCAGCATACGGATGCACTTCATGACATCCGAATCGCCGACGTTGCGCCAGTACTGGTAGAACTCGAAGGGGCTGGTCTTGTTGGGGTCGAGCCAGACGGCGTTGCCAGCGGTCTTGCCCATCTTCTTGCCCTGAGAGTCGGTCAGCAGGGTGATGGTCATAGCATAAGCATCCTTGCCCAGCTTGCGGCGGATAAGCTCGGTGCCGCCCAGCATATTGCTCCACTGGTCATCGCCGCCGAACTGCATGTTGCAGCCGTAATGCTGGAACATGTAGTAGAAGTCGTAGCTCTGCATGATCATGTAGTTGAACTCGAGGAAGGACAGGCCCTTCTCCATGCGCTGCTCATAGCACTTGGCGCGCAGCATGTTGTTGACGGAGAAGCAGGCCCCCACGTCGCGCAGCAGCTCGACGTAGTTCAGATTCAGCAGCCAGTCGGCGTTATTCAGCATCAAAGCCTTGCCGTCGGAGAAGTCGATGAACTTCTCCATCTGCTTCTTGAAGCAGGCGGCGTTGTGGGCGATGTCCTCCTTGGTCAGCATCTTGCGCATATCGGTGCGGCCGGAGGGGTCGCCGATCATGGTGGTGCCGCCGCCGATGAGGGCAATGGGCTTGTTGCCTGCCATCTGCAGACGCTTCATCAGGGTCAGGGCCATGAAGTGGCCGGCAGTCAGGCTGTCGGCGGTGCAGTCGAAGCCGATGTAGAAGGTGGCCTTGCCGTTGTTGATGAGGTCGATGATCTCGTCATCGGTGATCTGAGCCACGAGGCCGCGGGCCTTGAGTTCTTCGTACAGAGTCATAAAAATTTCCTCCTGTTTGTCGGGCAGAGGGAAAATAAAACACCCTCTGCCAAAATAAATTTGGCAGAGGGCGATAAAATTCGCGGTACCACCTCTGTTTGCCGCCTCTTCACAGAGACGGCCTCACGAGTGCGCACCCCAGAGTAGAGTGACACTCCTGCGTTTGTAACGCTCGCACGCGGCACAGCCTACTATTCGTTCAGCCTGCGGCTCAGGGACGTATTTCGCCTGCGTCTCTGCAGCCCCTTTCACCAGCCGGGGCCTCTCTGGGCAGAGCGCATCAGGGTACTCGGTTCCCATCTTCGCCTTTCAACGAGATTCAGTTTAGCACATCCCTGCCGGAATGTCAAGCGCTGGCTTTTTTCTTATTTTTCTGCGTTCCGGCCCAGCATTTCCCGGGCATTGGCCAGCGAAAGCTCTGTGACATGGTCGCCGGAAATGAGGCGGGCCAGCGCCTCTACACGGCCATTCTCGTCCAGCGGGTGTATCTCGGTATAGGTACGCTCGTTCGTGATATTTTTCTGAATGAGCAGATGGCCGTCGGCCAGTGCAGCGATCTGCGCCGTATGAGTGATGCAGAGGATCTGATGGCCCTCGGCGCTCTGACGAAGTACCTCGCCGATACGGCTGGCTGCTTTGCCCGATACGCCGCTGTCGATCTCGTCGTAAATAACGGTCGGCACGGCGTCTTTATCAGCCATTGCGTTTTTAATGGCAAGGGTAATACGGCTCAACTCACCGCCCGAGGCGATCTTTGCCAGAGGCTTCGGAGCTTCGCCGGGGTTTGTGGAGATATAGAACTCGATGCTGTCCTGCCCATGGCTGGCCAGCGGGCCGCGCGAATGGCGAAGCGTCATCCGCACACCCGGCATGTTCAGGAAGTCCAGCGTGCCAGAGATACGCTTGTTCAGCTCATCAAAAGCTTTCAGACGGGTCTGGGTCAGAGCTTCGGCCTTTTCCCGCGCAAGGGTGTAGAGACGGCGCTGCTCTTTCTGCAAGTGTTCTACCCTCTCCTGCGAGGACTGTATCATCTCAAGTTCTTTCCGTGCCCGTTCGCCAAAGGCGAGAATGTCCTCTACGGTGTCTCCGTACTTCCGCCGGAGCTTATAGATAAGGTCGATGCGCTGCTCGATCTCGTCCAGCTCTGCGTCGTTGGTGTCGTAGGCGTCCAGACGGCCAATGAGGTCTGCGGCGACGTCCTTCGCGGTGTAATAAAGGTCGAGCAGCTGGCCCGCACCGGCAGACAGCTCTCCGTCGAGCTGTGCCGCTGCGTCCACAGCGTTGGAGGCTTCGCCCAGAAGGTCAACAGCCCCCGGGGCCTCGTCGCCGCCGGAGAGCAACGCATAACACTGTGCGATACGGTCTCGGATGGTGGACGCATTTGCCAGCACTTTGCGGCGGCTTTCCAGCGTCTGCTCCTCCCCTGCCGTCAGGCCGGCATCGTCGATCTCCTGCACCTGATAGCTCAGCAGATCGATACGGCGCTGCTTTTCGCTCTCGTCGGTTATCATGGCGTCCAGCGCCTTTTTGACGCCGACCAGTTCCCGGTAGATAGCATAATACGCCTGATATTCAGCGCTGTTCTGGGCGTAAGCATCCAGAATGCCCTCATGACGGGCCGGGTTCAGCAGGCCCACGGAGTCGTGCTGACCGTTGATGTTGATAAGCCCGCCGCACAGCTCCCGCAGGACGGCGGCAGTGGCCGGCATCCCGTTGATACGGCAGGTGCTCTTGCCCTCGGCGGTGATCTCACGGCTGAGCAGCAGGGCCTCCGAACGCTCATAGCCTGCCTTTTCGAGGCTGTCGAGAACAGCAGGCGGCACGTCCTCGAACGCCGCCCGGATGACGGCCTTGGCCGCACCGGTGCGCACGAGATCCTTGGAAGTGCGGTTGCCCAGAATGGCGTTGATGGAGTCGATGAGGATGGATTTACCTGCGCCCGTCTCACCGGTCAGGACGTTGAGGCCCTTTTCGAAATGGACGTTTGCTTTCTGGATAACTGCAACATTTTCGATTTGCAGGCTGCTCAGCATAGTTTCACTCCCACGTTTATTTCTGCCCGATATGACGGGTCAATTCCGAACAGATGGTCTTTGCGTCCCGCTCCGAACGGGCTACGATAAGGAATGTATCGTCGCCGGAAAGCGTACCGACGACATTCTTCCATTTCAAGGCGTCGAATACCTCACAGGCAGCGTTCGCCATGCCGGAGTAGCACTTCACCAGCACGACATGTCCGGCAAAATCCACCCCCAGCACAGACTCGTGGAATATCGTCTCAAATCGGCCCTGCATCTTGGGGTTGAGGCTTTCGTTGTGGCTGGAAACATAACGGTAGCCGTCGGCGGTGGCAGCTTTGACGAGGCACAGCTCCCGGATGTCCCTGGAAATGGTAGCCTGTGTCACCTCGAAGCCCTCCTGGCGCAGATGCTCGAGAAGTACCTCCTGTCGGCTGATGGGATGTTCCTGAATGAGGCGGAGGATCGTCTGCTGACGTTCCGTCTTGCCTTTTGCCTCAGCTGGATTGTTTCGGCCCATATTCCTTGCCTCCTCTTGTTATTATCTCCGGCTGCGCAGCTTCTGGTCGATGGCCTGAAACTGGTCCGCCCTGCTGAAGGTGACGAGCTGTACGATCTGGTCGGAGAGGCGTATCTCCGCCGTCGAGCCGGCACTGAGCGGATATTCCGCTGCGCCGTCGCAGCTCAGAAACACTTCGTTGTCGATGACCTGCCCCACACAGATGTTTATTTTGCGCTCCTGAGCAAAGACCATCGCAGGGCTGGTCAGACTGTGGGGACAGATGGGAGTGACGACGATGCCCTTGGTCTGCGAGTCCAAGATCGGCCCGCCGGCCGCCAGAGAATAGGCTGTGGAGCCTGTAGGGGTCGCCACGATGACGCCGTCACCACGGTAATGCTCTACGAGGATGTCGTCGCAGTAGATGCTGAAGTCGATGGCCTGCTGCAGGCGGCCTTTCGTCACGACCACATCGTTGAGGGCATGGCCTTCCCAGCCATCCTCGCCCAGCACCCGCACATAGAGCAGCATCCGGCTGTCCAGCATATATTTTCCCCGCACCAGAGCGGCGAGTTTTTCTTCCATTTCATCCACCTCACAGGTGGCGAGGAAGCCGCAGCGTCCGATGTTAATGCCGAGGATGGGTTTTTGATATTGCAGCGTAAAATTTGCCTCGTGCAGGATGGTTCCATCACCACCGATGGTCAGGATGACATCGGTGCGCGGAAGGCATTCTTCCAAAGGAAGGTACTGTACACCTTCCACGTAGCAGGACTCTTTCAGGTCATCCCGCATCAGGACGACAGCCCCCTGCATCAGCAGGAGCTGCGCTGCCCGGCGGGCGGTGTCGGCAGCCTGTTCCTTTCCGGGGTTTGGCGAAATGTAAACAGTCATAGGGCGGTTTATTCCTCCGTCTCCCAGCAGATTTACTTGTCCAGAGAGCTGTGGCTTGCCGCTACGACCTGCTCGGCAACAGAATCATCCAGCACACCGGGCTGTTCGTTCTTCTGGACGAACATCAGGTACTCAATGTTGCCCTCAGGGCCTTTGACGGGGCTGAAATCCAGTCCGCGCACGACGAAACCGTTTGCAGCGGCATAGCCCATCGCATTGTGGAGAACTTCGCGGTGGGTGGCAGGGTCGCGGACGACACCGTTTTTGCCCACCTTCTCGCGGCCAGCCTCGAACTGAGGCTTGACGAGGCAGACACCCATTGCGTCGGGCGTCGTGATAGCCTGCGCCACCGGGAAGATATGATGCAGCGAGATAAACGATACATCTACGCTGAAAAATTCAATAGGCTCTGCCAGCATATCCAGCGTGACATTGCGGATGTTGGTGCGCTCCATGTTGACGACGCGCTCGTCAGTGCGCAGGCTCCATGCCAGCTGACCGTAGCCGACATCCACGGCATAGACCTTGACGGCGCCGTTCTGCAGCATACAATCGGTAAAGCCGCCGGTGGACGCACCAATGTCCATACAGACCTTGCCGTTCGGCGTCAGAGGAAAGCACTGCATTGCCTTTTCCAGTTTGAGGCCGCCGCGGCTGACATAGCCGATGTCGTGGCCGCGCACCTCGACCTTGGCGTCTTCCTTTATCATCTCGCCGGCCTTGTCCACCTTCTGCTCGTTGACAAAAACGACACCGGCCATGATGAGGGCTTTGGCGCGCTCACGACTCTGGATCATGCCGTGCTGCACCAGATATTGGTCCAAACGAATTTTCAAAGTGTTTTCTCTCCTTTCGGGTCCGCTTCCCGCACAGCCTCGGCCAGATGTGCGGCATCCAGCCCGGTTGCCTGTTTGATTTGAGGCACCGTCGCGTGAGGCAGGCACAGCTTCTTCACGGCACGGTGGATATACTGGCCCTGCCAGCCAGCATCCTGCAGGGCGCGGGCAAGGTGTTCGCCGATGCCGCCGCAGGCCACGCACTCTTCGGCCATCAGAACGACGGGATAGGCTGAAAGGTCACGAATTAATTCTTCCTCAAACGGGAAGATGCGCACCAGCTTATAAACATCGCAGGAGATGCCCTCTCTGGTCAGCAGCTCTGCGGCAGTGAGAACATCTTCTACCTCATCGGCGTAGCTCACCAGTGCGGCCTTTGCACCCGGTGTGAAAATGAGTTTATCGTATTCCTTGCCCGAGCAGCCGTATTTTGCCAGAGCTTTGCTCTCTCCGCCGCGGGGGTAACGGATGGCCCGGGGACCCTGCATCTCATGGCTCAGCAGGATGGGAAGCCAATGCCGCAGTTCTTCGTAGTTTGAAGGCGAATAGATGGGCATTCCGGTCTGGCTGAGAAAAGCCGGGTCGTAGATGCCCTGGTGTGTCTCACCGTCTCCGGGGACGAAACCTGCACGGTCCACCGCGAAGACGACATTTTCACGCAGAAGGTTGACGTCATGGATGATCTGGTCGTAGCTGCGCTGCAGGAAGGTCGAATAAATGCAGACCACCGGAAGCATCCCCTTGCTGGCCAGACCAGCTGCAAAGGTCACGGCATGCTGTTCGGCCATGCCGACATCGAAGAAGCGCTCCGGATGGGCATGACTGAAAAACTGCAGACCTGTGCCATATTTCATGGCGGCAGTAATGGCACAGAGGGTCTTGTCGGTGTTTCCGGCGGCGCTGAGCGTCCGGCCAAAGGCATTTGAAAACGACTCGGCCGGAGCGACCTCGGGGTCAGGGATGCCGGTCAGGTCGAACTTGGAAACGCCATGGTAATTGCCGGGGTTTGATTCAGCGGGCGCATAGCCCTTGCCCTTTTTCGTCACGACATGGAGCAATGTCGGCCCGGGCTGAGCACAGACAGTCTGGAAAATGCGTTCCAGTTCCGGCTCGTCGTGGCCGTCGATGAGTCCAAAATAGTGAAACCCCATATCCTCGAACATCGTGGAATGGTACATGGCCCGGCGAATTGCTTTTTTGCTGTTCTGAAGAGCGCTTTTGATGGGCGCTCCGATGACAGGCACACCGTTCAGGAAACTGTTGACATTTTCCTTGGCCGTAAAATAGCCGTTTGTGGTGCGCAGATGGCCCAGATAGCTTGCCAACGCACCAACATTATGGGAAATGGACATTTTATTATCGTTAAGGATGACCAGGAGATTGTCCAGCTTTCCGATATTGTTCATCCCCTCGTAGACCATGCCGCCGGTGAACGCACCGTCGCCGATGATGGCCACCACATGGCCCGGCTCCCCTTTCAGCTTTTTGGCCCATGCGATGCCGATGGCAACAGAAAGAGCCGTATTGCCGTGTCCGGCGATAAAAGCGTCATGGGCGCTCTCATTGGGATTCGGAAAGCCCGAAAGTCCGTCCAGCTGCCGCAAGGTGCCAAAGCGCTTATACCTCCCGGTCAGGAGCTTATGGGTGTAGCACTGATGTCCTACGTCAAACACGAAAGCGTCCTGAGGGGTCTCAAAGACACGATGAAGTGCTACCGTCAACTCGACCGCGCCGAGATTGGAAGCAAGATGTCCGCCTGTTTTGGATACGCTGTCCAGCAGAAACTGACGGATCTCGCCGCAGAGCTGCTGGATCTGCGCGCTGTTCAAGCGCTTCAGGTCACGAGGCTGTGAAATATTCTGAAGCAATGAAGGATGCATAAAATGACCGTCCTCCTCACATTTCAAATTCCTGATGTTTTTTACTTAGACAAGGTGCATGGGATACAGGCAGCCGACCACGATGCCGACGACCATGCCGGCCATGACCTGCAGGGGCGTATGGCCGACCATCTCCTTCAGATGCATATTCTGCAAAAACGGAGAGTTCTTTTCGCTGATGTCGATCCACTCTTCGATCATCTGGTTGAGCACTTTGGCCTGCTCGCCCGTCTCGTGGCGCACACCCATTGCATCGTGCATGGTGATGATGGCGACCACACTGGCCACAGCAAAAATAGCCGAACTGACTCCCTCGCTGCGGGCTGCGGCAATGACCATCGCGCAGACTGTCGCGCTGTGGGCACTGGGCATACCGCCGTCGCCCCACATCCTCTCGAGCTGGAACTTGCCCAGCAGGATAAAGTTGATGATGGTCTTGAGCACCTGTGCAACGAACCAGCCCACGATGGAAACAGTCAATATCTCGTTGACCGAGAACAATTCTTTGATAAATTGCATAGTTTGTTCACCTTCTTGAATTTTATCGCAATCCCACAGCCGACGTCTCAAAAAGCAGCGCATTTGCGATATGTAGTCCTGTGCGATTTCTGAGACGATTTCGGCGCAGAATGCGACCGGCTCAGCTGCGGCGGTTCAGCAGTGTGCGGGCCAGCTGCTCCAAAAACGCACTCTTTTCGCCGAATGCGTCGCGCAGCGCTGTGCAGGTCTCGTCATTCAGCTTTTCCGCCAGCTGCATGGCACCGTCAACACCGAACAGGGTGACAAAAGTCGTTTTGCCATTTTCGCTGTCGCTGCCAATGGGTTTGCCCAGTTGCTCGGCGGTTCCGGTCACGTCCAGCACATCGTCCACGACCTGGAACACGAGACCGATGCCATAAGCATATGCTTCCAGCGCCTTACGCTGAACCTCATCGGCCTGTGCTGCAGCACCGCCCATCTGGATGGCTGCATTGATGAGTGCGCCGGTCTTGTTGCGGTGGATGAGACGGAGCTGTTCCTCGGTAGCGGCAAGCGCCTCATATTTCAAATCGAGTTCCTGACCGTACACCATGCCTCGGCTGCCTGCACCTGCGCCCAGCGCCTGTGCCGCGTGGACACAGACAGAAGCGGGAGCAGGCGCACCGGCGACTGCCTCGAAAGCCTCGGTCAGCAGGACGTCACCGGCCAGCATCGCGGTGGATTCGCCGAATGCCTTGTGGCAGGAGGGCTTGCCGCGGCGCATATCGTCGTTATCCATGCAGGGCAGGTCATCATGGATGAGCGAATAGCAGTGCAGCATCTCGACTGCGGCTGCAAACTGCTCAGCTGCCTCGGCATTGCCGTGGAGCATATCACACACGGCCAGCACCAGCACAGCGCGAATGCGCTTGCCGCCGCCCAGCAGGCTGTAGCGCGCTGCGCGGCAGACGTCAGATTCCTCAGGCAGATAGCGCTCACACGCCTGGCTCAATGCCTTTTCAGCACGGGCCAGATATTCGTCATACTGCTTTTTATACTCTGCGCTCTCCATAATGGTTCCTCCCTGCAAACTGTTTGCTTTTATTCTTCTGTTTCGGATCCTGCCTTTTCGCTGCGGGAAGCATCGATCTCCTCCATTTGAAGCGATGCTTTTTCCAGCGCAGCATGGCAGTATTCCATCAGCGAAGCCGCTTCTGCATAGAGCTTGACCGACTCAGAAAGGGTCGTCTCTTCGCTCTGCATCTGGCTCAGGATGGTTTCCAGACGGGCCATGCCGTCTTCAAAGCTTTTGGGTGCTCTCATTCAGTTCCTCCACGGACGTGACCGTACATTCTGCTGTGTGCGCTGCACCGCGCAGGGTGAGCTTATCACCGGTTGCAAGAACATCTGCACTGCACAGTCTGCCTTTGCTGTCATATACCATCGCATAGCCGCGCCCCAGTACCCGGTAGGGGCTGAGAGAATCGGTCAGTGCTGCGGTGTGGCGCAGCTGCGCCTGCCGCTTCTGAATACAGCTCTGCGCAGCCGCCTCGAGTTCTTTCTGCACTGCGGCAAGCTCTGCCTGCCCGTTAGTCAGTTTCCGGCGGGTCAAATCATAGGAAAGCTGCTGCTCAGCCATCATCAGGCGACCAGATGCTGCATCCAGACGGCGCTGCATCGCGCTCTGGCAGCCCTGTTCCAGCTGGGACAGCGCCCGCAGAAGCTCTGCACGATCCGGCACGGCTAATTCTGCCGCAGCCGATGGGGTCGGTGCACGGCGGTCCGCCACAAAGTCTAAAATGGTAAAGTCTATCTCATGCCCAATAGCACTGATAAGCGGCACTTTGCAGCGGTAAGCTGCCCGGGCGATGACCTCGGCGTTGAAGACCCAGAGGTCTTCCCTGCTGCCGCCGCCCCGGGCTACGATAATTTCGTCTACCCGACCGCTTTTGTCCAGCTTTCCGATGGCATCTGCGACCTGCTGCGCCGCCTCAAAGCCCTGCACATTGACCGGGCAGAGCAGGAGTTTCGCCGCAGGCCAGCGCCGACCAATGACATTGCGAATGTCCTGCAATGCCGCGCCGGTCTTGCTGGTGACGACGCCGATGCATTTGGGATACGTGGGCAGCGGCTTTTTGTGCTCTACCGCAAAAAGTCCCTCCTGCTCGAGTTTGGCTTTCAGCTGCTCAAAAGCAAGCTGCGCCGCACCAATGCCGTCCGGGAACATCTCGTTGACATAGATCTGGAACGCTCCGTCCCGCTCATAAAGAGTAGCACGACATCGCACGACTACCTTCATGCCCTCTTCCGGGCGGAAGCCCAGCCGCCGCGCATCTGAGCGGAACATCACCGCTTTGACACTGGCGCTGGCGTCCCGGAGAGAAAAATAACAGTGGCCGCTGCGGGCGTTCTGTACGAAGTTTGCGATCTCGCCCCGCAGCGCCAAATCGAACAGGATGTCATTTGCATCCAGCAGCGTCTTGACATACTGGTTCAGGGCCGAGACGGTGATCACTTCAGCCATAGCCCGGCCTCCCGTGCGGCGAGGATAGATACGCCGATGGCGTTGTCACTGGAATACTGGCCGGGTACGAAATACACCTGCGGGAGGCGCTGCTGCACCCAGCTGCGAATGATGTCACTGCTCATCACGCCGCCTGCACAGACCACAGCAAGCCCGGGATATTCCTTCTGAGCCGCTTTGGTCATCTTGACCACGGTATCTGCCACGCAGAGCAGGCAGTACTTACAGACATAGGCAGGGCTTTTGCCAGCTGTCAACAAAGCATTGCACTGGTTTTCCAGCCCGGAAAGGCTGCATTCCATGCCTCGGACACTGGATTTCGGTTTTATCGTCACATCACATTCCGCGGCCAGACGAGAGACTTCGACGCCAGCCGGGAATCCAAAGCCCAGCTTGACGCCCACACGGTCCACAGCCTGTCCGGCGTAGAGGTCGGAGCTGGTCCCCAGCGTCTCGATATGCTTCACTTCATCGCAAAGGAGCAGGTCAGTCGTGCCGCCGGAAATATGGAACAGCAGTGTTTTCTCGCGGAAGAACTCTTCACCCTTGGCCGCAAACAGTGCCGCCGCCGCATGGCCCTGCTGATGGGTCGTGCGGACGAGCGGGATGCCCCGGGCCAGCGCGAACGCCTCGGCAGCGCTGACGCCCGCCAGAAAACAGGGCATATAACTGCCCTCTACCGGACGGGGCTTTTCCGACACGCCTACGGCACTGATTTTGGTCAAATCGAATTCACCGCTCAGTTCTTTCAGCATCTCAGGCAGAGCGGCTGTGTGGTGAAAAAGGGCGTCGCTCTGGCGCAGCCCAAGCTGGCCCTCCTTCACCGGAAGGAAACGCTTTTTTGCGCAAACAACCTCTCCGGCTGTATCAAAGACAGCCAGAGAGGTTGCATAATTGCTGGTGTCGATGCCCAGCGTATAGCTGCTCACAGCTGCTCAGGCTCTGCGTCCAGACCCTGCTCGCGTGCCACCGTACCCAGCAGACCGTTGACGAACTGATAATCCTCGTCTGCGCCATACTTTTTGGTCAGCTCGACTGCCTCATTGATGACGACGCCAGGCTTTTTCTCGTCGCCGTACAGCATCTCGGCCAGACCCAGACGGAGCACCGTCAGGCTCACGCGGGGCAGACGCTCCATCGTCCAGTTGCGCAGATGGGCGCTGATGAGGTCGTCCACCTCTGCGGAATGCTCATAATAAGCCCGCAGCAGGCGCTGGCCAAAAACATCCACCGGATGCTCTTCATCGCACTCGTGGTGGTTGTCCAGAGCCTCCTGCAGGGGAATGTCACCAAAAGTCTGAGAAAATGCCAGCAGAAATGCATTTTCGCGTGCTTCACGACGGGGCAAAATATTTTCCATAATGTTCCTCTCACAGCGGCAAGGCCCTCCCTTTTGCGGGAAGGCCGACCGCAATTCTCTTTTACGTTTTGTTTCTCGGCTCAGGCCTGCGGCTCAGCCGCCGGGGCCAGACCGGCAATGACGAGGTCAACGCGGCTGACCGTAACATTGGTCATGTTCTGGACGGCAGACTTGACGTTTTCCTGCACCTTTTCAGCCACAGCCGGGATGCGCGCGCCAAAGGCTGCTACAATTTCCAGAGTGATCTCTGCCGTGCCGTCTCGCATCTCTACGGTAACGGGCGACTGGACGTTGGCGCGCTCGAGAAGGTCTTTCACCTTCCGGTTCTGCTTGCCGCAGGACACTTCTGCCACGCCCTCGATCTCCAGCGCTGCACAGCGGGCGATCTTGCCGATGACCTCTGTGGAGATCTGCAGACTGCCGCCTTTAAGATCCATGTTCTGTAAATCCATTCTATGGCCCTCCATCCAAAATGAGCGAATGCCCATTTTATTTTATGCGTTCCATGCAAAGAGAGTACCCCTTTGCAAAACCTTTGATGTCATTATACCATTTTCTCCGGTTTTATACAACACCTTACTTCACTTCCACCACAGTAATATTCTGCGCAGTCGCCTCGCTCTTGCTGAGCACGATGTCCCGTATCTGGGCCACCTGTGCCGCCGTCAGCGCGTCGCCGGAGGTCATCACGGTCAGGTCAGCCCGGCCGGACTGTAAAAAGCAGAGGCAGTCGGCAAAGCCTTTCGCCTTGACCAGCGTTTCTATCTCATTTTCTGCGTTGAGGTCTTCGAGGTTGGAAGTCAGCTGCTGGGTATAACCTTTTTTCTCCTCGGCGGAAAGGCCCGAGGTCTTGAGGGTCTTCTGGATCGTGTCCATCGCTTCATCGTGAGCTTTCTGGCGCTTGAGACGGGCTTCCTCAAAGAATTTCGCTCCTGCGTCGTTGGCCACACTGACGAGCTGGGCCTCCCCATAATTCTTGTTGGCACTGGATACCGCTTCAGCCTCCGTCATCAGCCCGTCGGTCACGGGTGCCGCCACAGGCTCACCCTCCACAGCCACCGCCGAGACGTTGACAGCCTCTTCATCCACACCGATGCCGGTGCGGGCATACTGCCAGTTAAGGTATACCGCCACGACCAGCGCGGCCGCAAGGGTCAGCGCTGTGACCCTGCGTGTGTTTTTGGTGATAGCTCTCATTTGTGTCTCCTCCTTGCATAACTTATATTTCATCGCTGCAAAAAATCATTCCCGGCGCTGCTCTACGCAGATGCGGTTGGACGGAACATCCAGCAGCGCCCCCACCAGCTCGGTGATTCGGGCGGCGACCCGGACATCTCCCCCGCCCTCGCACACCACGGCCACCCCGCACACTCTGGGGGTGCAGACTGTCTGTGCCAGCGCGGTCCCGTCGTCCAGCAGCACATGGGTCTGCTGTTCCTGGGTCTGTCCCGAGAGCGTGTCCAGAGCATAGATGGTCTCCTCTCCGCTTTCCAGTGTTATCATCACGGTGGTCTTTCCCGCGCCCTCTACCTGCGCGATGAGGTCGGAAAGCTGCTGTTCGAGCTGCTGGCGGTAGACGTTGTCATCCGCCGGGGCGGCGCTTGCTGCGGCGGTCTTCTCTGAAGGGGTGAACAGCTCCGACAGCAGGATGAGCAGCATGGCCGCCGCGCCCAGCAAAACCGCCAGCCGGGTGCGGTTTTCCTTCTGTGCGAGGTCCTTCAGCCGCGAAAAAAGCTCGTTGTTCATAGCACATCCTCCCCGCTGGGGCTGTTCCATTTGATGCATTCCGGTCCCAGCTGAAGCTGTCCTTCCAGCAGCGCTTCTATTGCCCGCTTCTGCGAGGCAGTGACGGCGTCCTGAGGGACGATCTGTACCTCAGCCGCTTCCACGCCCTCAGCGGTCTGGCTCAGAATGATATTCAGCCTGAGCAAAACACCCGCCTCGCTGAGACAGCGTTCTTCGAGCGTACGGGAGAGTTCTTCTGCCGTCTGTGCCAGAACAGCATCTTCCAGACTGCCTACCGAGACCGCCGGCACCTGCGGCAGTTCCAATGCGGCAAACTGCGCCTTTGCGCCGGGCAGAGCATCCGCAAAGACTACTAGAATATATAGCCCTGCCACTGCTTTTATGCACTTCTGCCCCCAGCCCTGTCCGACAAAGCGGGAGAGCAGCTCGGCGCAGATACAGGCCGTACAGAAGACCGCCGCTGCCCGTTCCAGTGCCTGCATCATGAACCACCTCCTACGATGAACAGCAGTGTTACCCCTGCCGCCGCCAGCCCGAAGAAAAGCGCCACCACCGCTGCCATACAGCGCACCGCCTCGGCAAAACAGTCGAATAATGCGCGGCAACGGGAGATGCCAGTGAGACTGCAGAGCAGACTGCAGCCCATCAGAAGAGCCAGCTGTATCATCAGCCCCAGATAGAGCGGCACAAACTCCGCGCCCAGTACCGACAGAGCTGCCAGCCCCAGCCCGCTCTTGAGGAGCTGTATCCCCGCGAGGATGGATTCCGATGCACTGCTGAGAGTCTGCCCGATGATGGGAACGCTCCCCGCCAAAAGCTGGCCGGTACGGAGCGAAAAGCGGTCCAGCTGGAATGCTGCAGCCCTCTGCAGGCCCAGCAGAGCCACCAGAATTTTTCCGGCCCAGCCCAGCGCCTGACGGAGCGCACTGCCGACGCCCTTGCAGAAAACGCCGAGGGCTGGTTCAGAGCTGACGCAGCAGGCCATGCTGAGCATCAGATAGCAGTGGAGCAGCGGCTGAACAAAGGCCGCTGCCAGCTGAGCCAGAAAGCAGAGTGCCGTCAGCAACGCTCCACTGGCCGCACTGCCTGCTGCTCCTTCCCCTCCCATCGTGAGGACACCGGCATAGACGGGAAGGAACCCCAACAGAAAGCTGCGCCAGCTCTCCACCTGTTCACAAAGCTTCTGGGCTTCTTCCAGCAGACTCCCCCAGAGCAGGACGCCGCAGCCGCCTGCCGCCACCAGATCCAGCAAGGCCCCATCGGTGCATTCCCCGGCAAGAAGCCCCAGCACCGCTGTCAGCGTCAGGAACAGGAGCACTGACGTATAGCGACTTGCCGTCTGGCGCACCAGTGCGCCGAAGGAGCGGGGCAGAAAGCTTTTCAGTGTTTCCCACGGTGAGGATGCCGCCTTTTCGAGGTCGATGCGGCTCTGCTGCAAATAGGGCTCCCAGAGAGAACTGCCCGGCAGAGCTGTGCTCGAAGCGGCCATCGCCGCCGGGGCCGCGAGTGCAAAGCTCGTCCACAAGAACAGTATTGCCAGACTCAAACGGAAAAGCTTGTCTCTTTTCATCCTGCGATGCTCCCTATCTTCTGGCCGATCTCTTCCAGCAGGGGCCACGCTGCCGCAAGCACCAGCACCCGGCCGGCCAGTGCCGTACACCACGCCAGCGATTCAGCCCCCGCCTCCTCGCAGAGCGAGTGGGCGTAATCGGCCAGCAGGATGATGCCTGTACACCGCAGCAGACAGGAAAAGGCGTCGCCGCCTGCCCGCTGTTCCAGTTTTGTCAGCCCGGAAAGCACGGTCTGCGCCGCTGCACTGATTTTCCACAGCACAAGGACAGCGGCTCCCATCGAGACGAACAGCCCGAAAGCCGGGGCGCTTTTCTGGAACAGGGTGTACAGCACAGCCCCCATCACCGCAAGTCCCAGCATCGTTAGGGCGCTCATAGCGCAAAGAGGGACTTGATGGTGACAAAAAGCACGCTGATCTGCTTGACCAGGATGGACAGCACCACCACCAACCCCGCCAGTGTGGTCATCATGGCCTGGTCTTCCCGGCCTGAGCGGATGAGCAGCTGGTTGAGCACCGCCACGATGATGCCGATGGCCGCGATCTTGAAAATCAGGTCGATGTCCATACACATTCCCCCTATCTTTCATCAGAGGCAGAGGATGGCCGCCGCCAGTCCGGCAGCAAATCCCAGCTTATGACTCAATTCCAGCTGCGGGCGGGCGTGTTCCTGCGCCTGCTGCAAAAACAGCGTGAACCGCTCTTGATAAAATGCCAGCTGCTGACACTCCTGCTCTGCCTCCATCCGGCCAAGGCTCGAGAAGCACTCGATGAAACAGTCGCGTTCCGGGCGCGTCAGACCGGGCAGCGGACAAAGGCCCCGGAAGCTTTCGCCCGTGACAAGCCCCTCCTGTTTTAGTCTGCGGAAAAGCAAGGTGAGGTCCGTGTGACGATAGCTGATCTCCTGCCGGACGCGCTGCAAAAGCAAAAGCGTCTTTTCCAGCGCCGCCAGATGCCGCCGCGTATTCTGGCAGGCCGCATCCCCTGCGCACCAGCCGCAGCCCAGCCAGAACAGCGCACAGACGACTCGAAGCATTTTCACGATACTCGCACCTCTTTCAGCTGCCCCGGTGCAGTGCGGCCTTTCAGAAGCACTGCCACATGGAGCGCACCGCACTTTTGCAGATACTGCACCTGCGGGCGGCGGGCAGCTTCTTCCCAGCTGGCAGCGTGAAGTGTGGCGATAAATTCCACCCCGCTGAAAAGCCCCTGCTCCAGCGCATAAAGCTCGTCCATCCCGCCCAGCTCGTCCAACAAGATGACCTGCGGCGAGAGGGTACGCAGAGCCATCTGCACCGCCTGTCCCTTGGGTATGCCGCTGAGGATGTCGAGCGGAAGCGCCGCGCTTTCCTCCGAGGGAAATATCTCTCTCCGCTCGTCGATGACGGCCACGGCCCTATTCTGTTTTGTAAGTTCCCGGGCGACACCTCGCAGAAGGGTCGTTTTGCCGCTGTCGGGTTCCCCCATCAGGAGCATCCCGATAAATCGCTGCTGCAGAATATCCCGGAGTTTTTGTGGCAGAGGAAATTCCCGGTTCCGGGCAACGCGGATATTCACCGAGCGCAGCTCCTGCAAGACGGCGCTCTGCCCCGGTGCGCAGTAAAACTGTCCGGCCAGCCCGGCGCGGCACCCACAGCTGAGCGTGACATAGCCCACCGCAATTTCTGTCTCGTGGCTGTGTACCGACCCGCCGCAGAGGGTGACGAATATCTCTTCCATCTGCAAGGGCGTCAGCCGGAGCTTCTGCAAAGCAGGCAGCTCCGCCGGGCAGCAGGGCTTTCCGCCGATGGTCAACTGTACTCCACAGCCGACCCGGAGGCGTATCTCATGTACCTGTTCTGCAATGCCCGGCGGCAGGGCGCTCAAAGGCCGTGCCAGCCATGCGGGCAAAGCCCGAACAGCGCGGTAATACTCGTCCATCTTGTTTCTCCTTCGGTCTCGTCATTTTGGCTTCTTGCTCCTACTGTATGCGGCGGCAGAGTTTTTAGAACGCAAAAAAGGCCCACACAGCGGGGACACCCACTGCATGAGCCTTTTGAGTCTATTCTATTTAAGCTTCCGGTTCATCCCGCAGCATGGTAAGGAATTCTTCCTCCGTCAGCACAGGTACGCCGAGGGCCTGTGCCTTGGTCAGTTTGGAGCCTGCTGCTGTGCCAGCCACAACGTAAGCCGTCTTTTTGGAGACTGAGCCGCTGGCTTTGCCGCCGTTTTTGACGATGAGAGCCTCTGCCTCATTGCGGGAGAGCGTCTCGAGGGTGCCGGTGACGACCAGCGTCATTCCCGCCAGCTTGTCGCCCTTCGGTTCGCCCTTCCAGGTCATGTTCACCCCGGCGTCAGCCAGACGATGGATAAGGTCTGTGGTGCCGTCCTTGGCGAAGAACTCTACCACACTCTGGCCCATCACGCCTCCGAACCCGTCGATCTCGCTGATTTTTTCAATATCTGCCTCCCGGATGGCTTCCAGTGTGCCGAAGTGCTCAGCCAGCAATGCAGCGGCCTTGTCGCCGATATTGCGGATGCCGAAGCCGAACAGCAGCTTGTCAAGATTGTTCTGCTTGGAATTTTCGATGGCGTGGAGAAGATTCGTTGCGCTCTTCTCCTTGAACTTTTCCAGTGTCAGCAGCTGCTCGAGCGTCAAATCATAAAGGTCTGCCGCCGAGTGGACGAGGTCCTTTTCCACCAGCTGTGTCGCTACGGCAGTTCCCAAGCCGTCGATGTCCATTGCATCGCGGGAAGCAAAATGGATGATGTTGCGCAGAGACTGGGCCGGACATTCCGGGTTGACACAGCGCAGGGCGGCTTCATCCTCGAGATGGACGACCGGTGCGCCGCAGGATGGGCAGGCTGTCGGCATCCGGTAAGGCTCCGCGTTCTCCGGGTGATGGACGACGCCGATGACTTCCGGGATAATGTCGCCGGCTTTCCGCACCTGAATGGTATCGCCGATGCAGAGGCCGAACTGGCGGATGAAATCCTCGTTGTGGAGGGTCGCGCGGGCCACCGTCGTACCGGCGAGGAAGACCGGGTCGAAGCAGGCGGTCGGGGTCAATACGCCTGTGCGGCCCACAGCGACCTCGATGCTGCGCAAGGTCGTCTCCTTGACTTCGGGCGGATACTTGAACGCGATGGCCCAGCGGGGGAACTTGTTGGTAGAGCCCATCAGGTCGCGCTGGGCGAAGTTGTTGACCTTGATGACCGCACCATCCATGTCGAAATCGAGCTTTGAGCGGTTCTGCCCGATCTGCTCGATTTCCTTGATCGCGTCCTCAATGTCGTGGACGATGTGGTAGCGGGGAGAGACCGGCAGGCCGAGACTTTTGAGGTAATCGAGGCTTTCCGCGTGGGTAGTCAGCTCCTTACCACGCACCTGCTGGACGTTGAAAACAAAAATCGAAAGGCCGCGGCTCCCGGTGATCTTGGCGTCCTTCTGACGCAGCGAACCGGCGGCGGCGTTGCGGGGATTCTTGAAGGGTGCCGCGCCCTGCAATTCCTGCTCGGCGCAGAGGTGCTGGAACGCCTCATGGGGCATATAAACCTCGCCGCGCACCTCGAGAAACTCAGGGGCATTTTTCAGCTTCTTCGGTATCTTTTTGATAGCCCGGACATTGGCGGTGACGTCCTCGCCTACGACACCGTCGCCGCGGGTAGAAGCACAGACCAGTTCACCGTTCTCGTACTCAAGGCTGCAAGAAAGACCGTCGATCTTGATTTCAACTACATACTCCGGCTCGATACCAGCGTCACGCACTCTGCGGTCGAAATCACGCAGTTCATCGTAGGAAAATGCATCCAGCAAACTTTCCATCTTGACAGCATGTGTCACTTTTGCGAAGCGCCCACTGGGGGTGCCGCCGACATGCTGGGTGGGCGAAGCCGGAGTGACCAGCTCTGGGTACTGCGCTTCCAGCTCCTTCAATTCCCGCGTCAGGGCGTCGTATTCAAAGTCCTCGAGTTCGGGGGCATCCTGGTCGTAATAAAGGCGGTTATTCTTCTCGATAACAGCGCGCAGTTCCTCTACGCGCTTCTTGGCTTGTTCCAGTTCCACAGTTCCACTCTCCTGCCTGACGCGGGACAGAGCGCCGCGTCTTGATTCTCTTGCGATAGTATACCACAAAACTTCGGGTTGCGTAAATATAAAAAGCGGAGCTGCACTTTCCGATGTCATGGAAAACACAGCTCCGTCGTATGTTCAAAAAATCAAATCGAAATCGTATTGCATACGTCCACGAGGACCGGGTCGATGCTCTTGGTCATCTCGAGGGCCTCATCTACAGGGTAATCCACCAGCTCCTCACCCTTCATGCCGACGATGCGGTTATACTTGCCCTGCTCGAGCAGGCAGACGGCGTGGTAGCCCATAGCAGAAGCGTTCACACGGTCACGCAGCGTGGGAGAGCCGCCGCGCTGGACGTGGCCCAGAATGGTGGCACGGGTGTCGATACCGGTGCGGGCCTGGATCTCGTTGGCGATCTCCTGAGAGTGGCCGATGCCCTCTGCGACGATGACGATGAAGTGACGCTTACCGGTGCGCTGGGTCTCGACGATCTTATCGAGGATGTCGCGCTGCATATCGAATTCCTTCTCGGGCAGCAGCACGGCCATAGCGCCGGAGGCGATGGCGACATTCAGGGCAATGTAACCAGCGTTGCGGCCCATGACCTCGACGACACTGCAGCGGTCATGGCTCTGGGTGGTGTCGCGCAGCTTGTCGATCATCTCCAGAGCAGTGTTCATAGCGGTATCGTAACCGATGGTGTAGTCGGTGCAGGCAATATCGTTGTCGATGGTGCCGGGCAGGCCGATCATCGGGATGCCGCGGTGTGCCAGCTCACGGGCGCCGCGGTAAGAACCGTCGCCGCCAATGACCACCAGCGCGTCGATGCCCAGCTCACGGCACTTGGCTGCGCCTTTATCCTGGCCCTCTTTGGTCTTGAACTCAAGGCAGCGTGCGGTGTAAAGGATGGTGCCGCCGGCAGAGATGATGTTCGAGACACTGCGCAGGTTCATTTCGAAGCACTCGCCGTTCAGCAGACCGTTATAGCCGCGCTGGATGCCGATCATGCGGAAGCCCTTGTGCAGACCGGTACGGACCACGGCACGGACAGCTGCGTTCATGCCAGGGGCGTCGCCGCCGCTGGTGAGAACACCGATCGTCTTGATTTGCTTTTCCATAGAGAGATTCCCTCCAATTTGTTTCTTCACATACCACTCGGGGCGCGCGCATCCCCTTCTTCCACAGATGCGGCCCGACTCGATGCAACATATTTGCTATGGCTTGCCTTAGACAAGTATATCACAAAGTTAATCATTTGAAAACAGCGCGGACATAATGATTGATGCACAGAAATGTCATTTTGTTGCAACATTGCGTTCACCAAGCAGACGCTTCAGCTCCTGGAACAGCAGTGGATGGCCCGAAGCATAGAGTCTCCGGGGCGCGGCGAGCTTCTGCTTGACATCCTCGAGATAGAAAATGACGGGCATATCGCCGTCGAATATCTCAAGGAGATTGATGACCTTTGCATACTCGGGGCAGCTGCGGGACGGCAGGCGGACATAGAGCCGCTGGGCGGCATCCCGCATGAGGTTGGGGCGGTTGGTCTGCGGGTGCTTGGGGTCGTAGCCCTCGATGGGCGAGATGCTCTCAGCCATCAGCTTGGAAGGCTCATCTTCACGCACGGAGAGGCGTCCCTCGATAACCACGACGGCATTCTCCTTGAGCGCATCGCGGAAAGTATCCAGCACCCGTGGGAAGACGATGACCTCCATCGTACCGGTCAGGTCCTCCACGCTGGTGAAGGCCATCATCGTGTTGGATTTGGTGGTCATCATCCGGTTTTTGACGATGGTACACACGATACGGACATGATTGCCGTCCAGCTTGTGAGCGTCCTCGCCGGTGAGCTCCTTGATGCTGTTGGACGCAAAGCGTGCCGACTGTTCCCGATAGGCGTCCAGCGGGTGGCCGGACAGATAGAGGCCGCTGACCTCTTTCTCCTGCTGGAGCAGTTCGGTGTGGCTGTACTCCGGGAAGGGCTTTATCTCGTAGCTGTCGGTGTCGGCAGTCTGAGATTCTCCGCTCATCACCGAGAACAGGTCCAGCTGTCCCTCAAGATTGCGGCGGGAGTCGCTCTCCACGCTCTTGATGATGCCGTCCACGGCTTCCACAAGACTGTGGCGGTTGACGCCCATACTGTCGAAGGCACCCGCCTTGATAAGACATTCCACAGCCCGGCGGTTCAGCTCAGTGCCGTGTATCCGCTTACAGAAATCATAGAGGCTCGAATAAGGCTTCTCTTTTCTCTCTTCCACGACTCGCTCGATGAGGTTGCGTCCCACATTCTTGACCGCATTCAGGCCGAAACGAATCTTGCCGTTGTCCGCCGTGAAGCCGCCGTTCGAGATATTGACGTCCGGCGGAAGCACCTTGATGCCCAGGCGGGCGCACTCGCCCGAATACTCGATGACTTTGTCGGTATTGTCAAGCACACTGGTGAGCAATGCGGCCATAAACTCGCTGGGGTAATGACACTTGAGATAAGCCGTCTGGAATGCGACGTAAGCGTAGCAGGCCGCATGGCTTTTATTGAAGGCGTAGGACGCAAAACTTGACATTTCATCGTAAATTTCGTTGGCAACTTTCTCGGAGATGCCATTGGCGACACAGCCCGGGCATTCGTGACCCGGCTCGGTGCAGCCGTGGACAAAATGCTCGCGTTCTGCCTCCATCACCGCGTGCTTCTTTTTACTCATGGCACGGCGGACGTTATCTGCCTGTCCGAACGAGAAACCGGCCAGCTCACGGAATATCTGCATGACCTGTTCCTGGTAGACGATGCAGCCGTTGGTGACGTCGAGGATGTGGGCCAGCTGAGGGGTCTTATAGCTGATCTTATCCGGTTCGTGGCGGTTGCGCAGGTAGGTCGGGATGGAGTCCATCGGGCCGGGGCGGTAAAGACTGATAAGAGCGATGACATCTTCAAGGTTCTGTGGCTGCAGACCCACGAGGACCTGTTTCATACCCGAGGATTCGAGCTGGAACACGCCCTCCGTTTCACCCTGACCCAGCATCTTATAAGTCGCTGCATCGTCATAATCCAGCTTTCGGATGGAGAAAGACGGGTCTTTTTTCTGGATGGCAGCCTCCGCATCCCGGATGACCGTCAGGGTACGCAGGCCGAGGAAGTCCATTTTCAGCAGGCCCAGCTCTTCGATCTCGGTCATATTGAACTGGGTGACAGGCAGGCCGTCGTTGGTGGCCAGGGGCAGATAATAGTCTGTCGGTTCCGGGGTAATGACGACGCCGGCCGCATGGGTGGAGGCGTGGCGGGGCATACCTTCAACTTTCAGCGCAGTGTCGATAAGTTCTGTGACCTGCGGGTCGCTGTCGTACATCCGCTTGAGCTCCGGTGAGACCTCCAAGGCGCGTTTCAGCGTCATTTTCAGCTCCATCGGCACCTGCTTTGCCACCACATCCACGCTCTGGTAGGGCATACCCATCACACGGCCCACATCGCGGATGGCGTTGCGGGCGGCCATGGTGCCAAAGGTGACGATCTGGGCCACATGGTCTGCGCCGTACTTCCGGTTGACGTAGTCGATGACCTCCTGACGGCGCTCGTAGCAGAAATCGACGTCAAAATCGGGCATACTGACGCGCTCGGGGTTCAGGAATCGCTCGAAGATGAGGTTGTAGCGGATGGGGTCGATGTCGGTGATGCCTACACAGTAAGCCGCGATGCTGCCCGCGCCTGAGCCACGGCCCGGGCCTACCGGAATGCCCTGACTCTTGGCGTAGTTGATATAATCCCAGACAATGAGGTAGTAGTTGGTATAGCCCATCGACTTGACCACGCTGATCTCATAGGTCAGGCGGTCCTTATTGGACTGTGGGACGTCCGAGCCGTAGCGGCGCTCGAGGCCGTCCCAGCAGAGCTTCTCGAAAAACTCCTGATTGTCCATCCCGTTCGGGGCTTTGTAATATGGAATTTTGGTGTGTCCAAAGTCGAAGTCAAAATTGCACTGGTCCGCAATTTTCTGGGTGTTGGCACAGGCTTCCGGCACCATTGCGAACAAATCATACATTTCATCCGTCGTTTTGACGTAAAATTCGTCGGTCTGGAACTCCATCCGGTCGGCATCCTGAATGGTCTTGCCTGTCTGGATGCAGAGCAGGATGCTCTGCATCTTGGCGTCATCCTTCCGCAGATAGTGGGAGTCGTTGGTGGCTGCCATCGGGATGCCGGTCTCCCGCGCCAGTTTGATGAGCTGGGGCAGGACGATAGTATCCTCTTCGAGGCCGTGGTCCTGCAGTTCGATGTAGTAATTGCCCTTGCCGAACAGCTCCTGATACCACAGGGCCGTGGACTTTGCCCTCTCGTAGTCTCCCGCCAGAATGGCTTGCGGGATCTCGCCTGCGAGGCAGGCAGACAGGCAGATAAGCCCCTCATGATACTGCTCAAGAAGCTGCTTATCTACACGAGGCTTGGAATAAAAGCCCTCCACGAAGGCAGCGGACACCATCTTGATGAGGTTCTTATAGCCGGTCTCATTCTTGCAGAGCAGGATAAGATGGTTGTTGCCGTCGATTTTGTTGACTTTATCGAAGCGGGTGCGGGTGGCCACATAGACCTCACAGCCGATGATAGGCTTGATGCCTGCCTTTTTTGCGGCCTTATAGAACTGGACACAGCCGTACATGACGCCGTGGTCTGTGATGGCGATGGCGCTCTGACCACACTCCTTGACGCGGTCCATAAGCTGGTCGATACGGCAGGCACCGTCCAGCAGGCTGTATTCGGTATGGATGTGGAGATGAACGAAGTCTCTCCCCTGACGGTTCCCTTCGGTCACATCGCTCATGCTCCTTCCTCCTCTGTTTCAGTGTGTTCTTCGAGCCGCTGACGCAGGGCGTCGGCCAGCGCTTCCAGCTTTTTCATCCGGTGAGAAAGGCCCGATTTGCTCATGGGCGGGTCAAAGCATCCGCAGAGCGCCGCCAGCGATAAATCAGGATATTCCAGCCGCCGGGCTGCTGCCTGCTGCAGCGCCTCGGGCAGCGTTTTCAGCGCCCCCTGCTCTTCCAGAAAGCGGATGGCTTTGAGAGTCTGGGCGTTGGCACGGGCCGTCTTGCCCAGGTTTGCGGTATCGCAGTTTGTGTGGCGGTTGATTTGGTTGCGCATCTGCTTGACAGCCTTCTGGGCGCTGAGCTGGGCCGATGCCTCCGCCGCTCCCATAAAGGAAAGGATGCGCTCCACGTTGTCGCAGCTCTTGACGTAAACAAGGTTCACGCCGTTGCGGCGGGTGCGGTGGGGCGCGAACTCGTGCTCTGCCAGCAGGGCTTCGAAGTCGCGCGCAAGGTTCGTGCGGCTGGTGAGAAACTCGATGTTATACTCCTTTTGCGGGTCAGTGACCGTGCCGCTGCACAAAAAAGCTGCCCCGATGTACGCGCTGACGCACGTCTGGCAGCGAATCAGTCTGGGGTCTATCTGCAGGCTCGTCTCGGTGCCGGTGGTGCCGAAAAGCTCGTGCATCCGCGCCACCTGCTCCGGTGCGCGGATGCTGAACTCATAGACCACCCCGCTGGGACGCTGCTTCTCGATGATGTCGCCCTGTACGCCGCAGCGCGCAAACAGCTGGGAAGCCACCTGCGTCGTCAGCTCCTGCTCCGTCTGCAGCACCAGCCCGCTGGCGTCGAAGTACTTGGCGAAGCAGGCAATTCCATAGGCAGCAGCGCGGACGCAGCAGTCCTTCTGCAGACTGCGCCGGGCGATCTCCTCCCTTGCCTGGGATGCAAAACTCATGATATGTTTATCCTTTCAACGGACAGAATCGCGGTGCTGGATGCCGGGCTTGTAGCCAAGCTTTTCGCAGTATTCCGCGATTTTCCGCGCAAATGTGATGGAGCGATGCTTGCCGCCGGTGCAGCCCACTGCGATGGTGAGCTGGCTTTTGCCTTCCTTGACGTAGAGCGGAAGCGCATATTCCAGAAACGATTCATAGCGCTTCAAAAGCTCCTGCGCCTCCGGGTGGCTCATGACAAAATCGACGATTTCTTCATCAAGACCTGTTTTATGCTTCAGTTCCGGGACATAAAAAGGGTTGGGCAGACAGCGGACATCCAAAACAAGATCCGCCTCCGGTGGGATGCCGAACTTGAAGCCGAAGGACATGACTGTCAGACGCATGGCGCTCTTCGCGCCGCCGTTCTGGTTGAACAGGTCGCAGATGCGCTCTTTGTTCTGCGAGGTGGAGAGCAGGCCGGTATTGATGGTATAATCTGCCCGGTCTTTGAGGGGCTGCAAGATCTCGCGCTCCCTGCGGAAGGCTTCCCGGGTGGAAAGGCCGTCGGAAATGCTCATCGGATGGCGGCGGCGCGTCTCACTGTAGCGGCGCATCAGCACATCGTCCGGGGCATCAAGGAACAAGATCTCATATTCTATCCTCTGCGCGTCCAACTGAGAAAGAGCTTCTTCGATTTCTTCCGGCGTGCGGCAGCCGCGGATGTCCATACAGAGAGCCACCCGCTTGAGCTGGTTGTCACCCGCTTTCGAAAACGCCGTGATGCTGGGCAGCAGTGCCGCCGGGATGTTATCAATGCAGAAAAAGCCGATGTCTTCCAGTGCATTCATGGCGACAGATTTGCCTGCACCGGAAAGGCCGCTGACGATGAGAAGATTCATTTTGTACGCCTCTTTCTTTTATGCTTTCACCACACGAATTTCTTTTTCGAGGTCGTAGCCGGTCTTTTCTTTCACGATGGCACGCACCTCATCGCACAGAGCCAGCACATCTGCACAGGTCGCTCCACCCAGATTGACCACAAAGCCGCAGTGCTTGTCACTGACGGCTGCGCCGCCATGGCGGTAGCCCCGCAGACCGCACTGGTCGATGAGGGCCGCCGCAAATGCGCCCACCGGCCGCTTGAAGGTGCTGCCGGCGCTGGGCTTGTCGAGAGGCTGTTTGTCTTTGCGACGGGCCATCAGGTCGTTCATCCTGGCGCGGATGTCGGCGGCATTGCCTCTTGCAAGGTGGAACTTTGCCGAGAGGATGCAACCGCCGTTTTCTTCGAAAATGCTGTGGCGGTATCTGAGGTCGAGCTGTTCTGCCGGTATCTCAACAATCTCCCCTTCTGCGGTCAGATACCGCACGGAGACCAGCACGTCCTTCATCTCGTCGCCGTAAGCTCCGGCGTTCATGTAGACCGCTCCGCCCACCGTACCCGGGATGCCGTAGGCAAACTCAAGACCGGTGAGGCTGTTTTCCAGCGCCGTTATGCAGAGCGACGAGAGCATCTTGTCTGCACCGACAACGACAGCATCGTAAGTCAGGGCCGGATCTTTGCCCGGGAAACAGATGTTTTCAAGAATACCGATCGCGCTCTTCATGGCCGATACATTGATGACAGCTCCCCGGTAGCCCGCATCCTCAAACAGGATGTTGCTGCCGTTGCCAAGCAGATAATATTTGACGTTCGCTTCCTTCGCCAGCTTGATGGCGGCGCAGAGCTGCGCCTCATTTTCCGGCAGGATAAAGACATCTGCCGGGCCGCCGATGCGGAAAGTGCAGTGCGCGCTGAGCGGCTCGTTTTCTTTGTATGCAATGCCCGCAGCGGACAAAGCCTGTTTCAATCGTTCCATTCGTTCTCCCTCTATCGGTAGAAAATCAGTCCATCGTGTCGTTCAGGCCCAGACGGATGAGCAGCTCCTTGGCGGCGTTATAACCCATCTTCTTCTGGCGGTTATTGATAGCCGCCGTTTCCAGCACGACTGCGAGGTTGCGTCCGGGCGAAACGGGGATGATGGTGCTGGGGATGTTGACGCCCAGAATGTCATAATACTCGCTTTCCAAGCCGGTGCGCTGATAGTTTTTGGTGGGGTCCCATGCTTCCAGCTGGACGACGAGGTCGAGGCTTTCACTCACCTTGACCGCGCCCACACCGAACACGCGGGCCACGTTGACAATGCCGATGCCGCGCAGCTCAATGAAGTGGCGGATGTTTTCCGGCGCAGTACCCATGATCTGACGGTTGGAGACCTTGCGCAGCTCCACGGCATCGTCGGCGACGAGGCGGTGACCGCGCTTGACCAGCTCGATGGCCAGCTCGCTCTTGCCGATGCCGCTGTCGCCGAGAATGAGGATGCCTTCACCGTAAACTTCCACCAGCACGCCGTGGCGGGTGATGCGGGGAGCCAGTTCAAGGTTCAGCACGCTGATGAGGCTGCCCATCATGGTGCAGGTCGTCTCGTTGGAGCGCAGCAGGGCTACCCCGTGCTGCTTTGCAAGCTCCTGCATCTCCGGGAAGGGTTCCAATTCCTCGTTGCGGCAGAGGATGACAGCCGGAGGCTGCTGGCGGAACAGCTGGTCAAGGCGCTCACGGCGCTTTTCCGGCGTAAGACCGGCCAGAAAGTTCATCTCCGCAAGGCCCATGATCTGTAAGCGCAGCTTATCGAAATAATCGTAGTAACCGGCCAGAAACAGACCGGGACGGTTGACCTCTGCGATCTCGACGCTGATCTTATCCAAATCGCAGGGCGTATAGATAACCTCGAGGCTGACCTTCTCGACCAGCCGCTTGAGCGAAACAGCGAAATTCCCCATTCGTTTTTCCTCCTGCATCCTCTGTGCTCTGCCATACCAAAAGGCAGCACAGTTTATCCTTTTTTATATTATAATCGAGACGGGCGGCAAAAACAACAATTCTTTCAGGAATCTTTTCTGGTTTTGCGCCAGCGCTTGCATCCGGGGGCCAAAACCATATAATAGGAGGCAGGGATAGAGTTTACTTTACATGAGTTTTACATTTCGCCGGTTTCCGATTTTACATTCCGCTCGTATACTCATAATCAGGGATAGGACCGGTGAAATCCAGTGCAGGTCGTGTAAAAAATTAAGACATGATCCTGCACGGGTCCTCTACGGCCGCTGTCGATGTATAAACGCAAGCTTCAACAAGTGAGGAGTAAAACATGACTCTATTCAATGTCTTTTCTCTGCTGGGCGGTCTGGCTCTGTTCCTGTTCGGCATGGACATCATGGGCAAAGCCCTTGAGAAACAGGCCGGCGGCCATCTGCAGAAGATCCTGAGCAAACTGACGGATAACCCCCTCAAGGGCTTCTTCCTCGGTCTGTGCGTGACCGCCATCATCCAGAGTTCCAGTGCTACCACCGTCATGGTGGTCGGCTTCGTCAACAGCGGCATCATGGAGCTGCATCAGGCCATCGGCATCATTATGGGCAGCAATGTGGGTACCACTGTCACCAGCTGGCTGCTGAGTCTTTCCGGCCTGCAGGGCGACAGCATCTGGATCCAGATGCTCAAGCCCACCTCCTTCAGCCCCATACTCGCCTTCATCGGCATTCTGCTCTATATGGGCAAGAATGAGAAGAAAAAGGGCATCGGAACTATCCTCATTGGCTTTGCCATCCTGATGACCGGCATGACTACCATGTCCAATGCCGTCGAGCCCCTGCAGGGTGAGGCATGGTTCACCAACCTCTTCGTCCGCTTCTCCAATCCCATCCTCGGCGTTCTGGTGGGCGCACTGGTCACCGGCATCATCCAGAGTTCCAGCGCCAGCGTTGGCATCCTGCAGGCGCTGAGCGCTACCGGCGTCATCACCTACGGCAGCGCTATCCCCATCATCATGGGTCAGAATATCGGCACCTGTGTCACCGCGCTGATTTCTTCTGTGGGCGCAAATAAGAATGCCCGCCGTGCCGCCATGGTCCACCTCTACTTCAACATCATCGGTGTCACGGTCTTTCTGGCCGGTTTCTACGGTCTGAACGCCGTGGTCCACTTTGATTTTGTGAACGAGACCATCGCCGCCTGGGGCATTGCTGTGGTCCACTCCGCCTTCAACATCGCGGCCACCCTCATCCTTCTCCCCTTCGCAAACGGTCTGGAAAAGCTGGCCATCCTCACCATCCCCGACGACGCCGAAAAAGAGAGCTTTGCTCTGCTGGATGAGCGTCTGCTGAACACCCCGGCTGTGGCCGTGGCCCGCGCCCACTCTGCTACAGCTGACATGGCCGAGCTGGCCCGTGTGGGCGTCATGCAGGCCATGAGCCTGACCCACACCTGGGATGATACGCTGGCCCAGAAAGTCCGGGATGAGGAGAGCAAAGTTGACCAGTACGAAGATGCTCTCGGCACCTATCTGGTCAAGCTGTCCAGCCGTGAGCTGAACCATGCGGACAGCCAGAGCGTGAATACTCTGCTCCACACCATCAGCGATTTCGAGCGCATCAGCGACCATTCCGTGAACCTTCTGGAATCCGCACAGGAGATGCACACCAAGGAGATCAACTTCTCCACCGACGCCCGCGAAGAACTGCAGGTGCTTGAGGACGCCGTGCAGGACGTGCTGAACCGCACCACTGACGCCTTCCGCAAGGATGACCTGCATCTGGCAAGCAAGATCGAACCTCTGGAGACCGTCGTGGACGAGCTGGTGCGTGCCATCAAGGCACGGCACGTCGCCCGCCTGCAGGCCGGCAGCTGTTCCATCGAGTATGGCTTCGTGCTGGAAGACCTGCTGACCAACTACGAGCGCGTCTGCGACCACTGCAGCAACGTGGCAGTTGCCCAGATCGAGGTGGCACAGGACAGCTTCGACACCCACGCCTACCTCAACGATCTGCGCAGCGGCCATGCCTCCACCAAGGAGAGCGAGCAGTTCCAGCGCCGTCTGAACCGCTACCGTGAGCGCTATCTCTTCCCCGACGAAAACGTCACCGAAACGGAGGACAAACAGGCATGATCTATATCGTAGAAGACGATTCAGCCATCCGTGAATTAGAACAGTATGCATTGCAGTCCAACGGCTACGAGGCCGTGGGCTTCGAGTCCTCAGAACCCTTCTGGCAGGCCGTCCACACTACGCCGCCGGAACTGGTCATCCTGGACGTGATGCTCCCCGGTGAGGACGGCTTCTCCATCCTGAAAAAGCTCCGCGCCGCCCCTTCCCTGCGGCGTCTGCCCATCATCATGATAACAGCCAAGTCCAGCGAGCTGGACACCGTGCGCGGCCTCGACTGCGGCGCAGACGACTACATTACCAAGCCCTTTGGCATCATGGAGTTCCTGAGCCGGGTGCGGGCAGCCCTCCGCCGGGCAGAGCCCGAGGCACGGCCCAACGTCTACAGCTTCCGGGAGATCCTGCTGGACAATGCCCGCCACAGCGTCACTGTCAGCGGCGCACCGGTGGAGCTGACTTACAAAGAATACAGCCTGCTCCGCCTGCTGCTGGAAAACACCAACCTTGTCGTCACCCGCGAGACTATTTTGCAGGTGGTGTGGGGTACTGACATCTCGGTGGAGAGCCGGACCGTGGATATGCACATCCGCACCCTGCGCAAAAAGCTGGGCGACGCCGGAAAGTACATCTGCACAGTACGGAAAGTGGGCTACAAGCTGACGGACAGCGAGGAGGAGCTCGAGCAATGAAACCACGCAGCATGGAAGAAAAAATAAGCTATCTGCTATTTCTGATGGGATTTGCGGGGCTGGTGTGTACCGCTGCACTCTGCATCTTTGTGTTCCACAAGGCGTTCCGGGAGCAGGCTTGGACAGCCCTTGAGCGGGAAGCCGACCTTGTGGCTGCCGGCTGTGCGCAGGTGGACGCCCCCAGCCAGCTGGAAACTTATGTGGACGGCTCGCTGCGCATCACTCTCATCGCCTCGGACGGCAGTGTGCTTTTTGAGTCGGCCACCAACCAGCCGATGGAGAACCATCTGAGCCGCCCCGAGATACAGCAGGCCATGAAGAGCGGTGTGGGCCGCGACTGCCGCGACTCCCAGACTCTGGGCTATGAGACTTATTATTATGCCATGCTGCTGACGAACGGAGACATCCTCCGGGTGGCGCAGGACTCTGAGACTATCTGGTCGATTTATGACGCCGCTCTGCCTGCCATCGTGCTGAGCTGTTTCCTGATGATGGGCGCAGCCGCTATCATTGCCGGACTGCTGACCAAGAGCCTTGTCCAGCCTGTGCTCAAGATGACCGATGACCTCGACCACATCCAGGAGAATGTCCCCTACAAGGAGCTTATCCCCTTTGCCGAGAGTATCCACTCCGACCGGATGCTGCGGGAAAATAACGAGAAAATGCGGCAGGAGTTCACGGCCAATGTCAGTCACGAGCTAAAAACGCCTCTGACCAGCATCTCCGGTTATGCAGAGCTCATCGAGACCGGCATTGCAAAACCCGAGGATACGCCGGGTTTTGCCCGCAAGATCCATGTAGAGGCCAGCCGGATGATCCAGCTGGTCAACGATATTCTGCAGCTCTCCCACCTCGACAATGTGAGCGAGACGGGTGCTGCGCCTGCAATGGAAACGGTCGATCTGTTGGATGTGGCCCGCGAGTGCGTGGAGCGCCAGAAGGTCAACGCCCGGCACTCCTATATCTCCCTGACCTACCTCGGCGAAAGCGCCCCTGTGACAGGCAGCCGCGCCCTGCTGGATGAGCTGTGCCAGAACCTCTGCGACAACGCCATCCGCTACAACCGCCCTGGCGGAAAAGTCCAGATCATCACGGCTTGCACCCGGGACGGTCACTGCACCCTGACCGTGAAGGACAACGGCATCGGTATCCCGAAAGAGGCGCAGACCAGCGTGTTCGAGCGCTTCTACCGGGTGGACAAGAGCCGCAGCAAAGCCACTGGCGGCACCGGTCTGGGTCTGGCTATCGTCAAACACATCGCCCGCATCCACAACGCCCGCATCAAGCTGGACAGCGTTGTGGACGAGGGTACCACCATCACCGTGATCTTCGAAACGGCTTCTTAAAATTTCATGAGCTTCACGTCTGCCCGAATTTCCGGGCAGACGTTTTTTGTTGTAAGCGCAAAATAACCGTCACGCAGCGCTTGATGCGCACCGAGTCCGGAGATGTCCAGTCCCAGCGTCCAGCAGCGGCGGACGGTGTCCGCACAGAGAGCTTCCAGTTCTGCTTCGGCGTCGGCAGGCAGTGCATTGCGTGAGAGCGCGTTCACCCGGAGAAGGAAGCGCTCCCCTTCCCGCTCCACGCCGCAGAAAGTCCGGCGCAGGCGAAGCGGCCCGGCTTCCAGCGCAAAGCGATGCTCCCCTGTATCCGTCCAGCTTTTGCCCTGCAATAAGAGTGCCATTTCCGTCTGGGACTCAGTCAGCTGGCCGGTCTGTTCCGGGGTGATGATGAGGGCTTCGAGCCTGCAATGTGTATCCTCGTCTTCCAGCTCCACGACAGGCAGGATGAAGCCGCTGCTCTGCTGATAGAGCCGGGGCGCGGCCGGGGAAGCGTTTTTGATGCATTGCAGGAGATTTTCAGGCAGGACGGCTGATTCATCGGCCCGCTCTTTCAGTATCTCTACCGAAAAACTTCTCCCAAACACGCGGGACGCCAGCCGCCCGTAGGGTCGATGGAGAAACAGTTCTTCACAGGCAGACAGCGTTTGCCGTACCGAATCCTGTCCGGCCAGAAGATATTCGCAGAGCCGCCAGTCCGCCCGCTGGGGCAGGGCTTCCTCAGCGGCAGAAATGGCAGAAGAAAGCTCGGGGCCTCGGCCAATACAGAGGCGGATGGCGGCTTCAGCCTCGGAGGAATCGGCGGAAGCTTCCGGGAACTGGTACAGCAGACCCACCGTCCAGCTGTCACCGTTCGTCTCGACGAGAAGGGCGCGTATCATGCTTTTTTCGGTGTTGTCCCAATGCAAAAAGAGGCAGAGCCAGACGACGAGGACGCCTACGGCCATCAGCCGCAGCCAACCCCGGCGGGTCATCGTGCAGCCTCCGCATTTACAGGCCCTTCGGCAAGGCGCTCACAGAGCAGCCGGACGGCACGGACGATAAAGCCGAAGCGGAAGATCGCCGCCGCCAGCCAGAGGAGCAGGAACGCGGCATCAAAGCGGGAGATGCCGCCGAAGCTCCACGCCCGCAGGAGTTCATAGCCCGGGTAAGCCTGCGGTGCGCCGAAAAGAAGGGCCAGCCCCAGCGCATAACCTGAGGAAATGACGGCAGCGATGATTGGAAGCCATACGATAGGCTTTTTACTGATTTTCGCATTATTTTTACTCATGCAGAGAAGCGGAAAGGAGAAATATTCCGGGTAAAAAGTGGCATCCGGAAGAACAAACGAATGTGCCGTCTCACCTGTCACGAGCACCTGCCATTGCAGCTGTCCGGCCAGCCCCAGCACACAGAACACGATACCCAGCACTACGAGCCACCCGAGGACGGAGGCCATCCGGTCGTACAGCTCACAGCCGAGGCTCCACCCTGCCCAGAGAAAGAACGGCAGCAGACCGATGAAGGCCATAGACGCAAACTGTTCCCAGCAGGCTTGTTGGAGCATTGCAGCCGTCCGGACAAGTTCGAAGAGATACCAGAGCAGAAAGACGGCACAGATGCACTTTCCTGCAAAGCCCGGGCGGTTCAGACGGGAGGCGTTGACCGAGGCAAGCGCTGCAAGGAGCACGAAGGCTGCTGCCGCCAGCACATTGCTCAGCAGGACGGCGCGGACGGAGCCGGTCTGCCCTGCCCCGAAGATGGCGCGGCCCAGCTCTGCCGCCGCGACGCTGAGTGTCAGCGTCTGGGCCGAGAATGTCTGTTTTTGCTGCATTCAGGACCCCCTCCTTTGCCAGATGGTGAATGGGCGGCGGGACAGCGTTCGATAGTTGCGGCGGACGACGCCGTCACCCGAAAAGACTGCGCCCGAAAGATAGGGCACCCCCATCGCGGAGATGGACGTTAGTGCAGCCAACACGCCCAAAGCCGCACACACCAGTCCTACCGGCCCGGCCAGACCGGCGGCCAGCGTAACGCCCAATCGCAGCAATGTGGCCGGTTCGTACAGCGATGGCGTCACAAAAACTGAGATGGCTGTGATGCTGGCTACGAGGATGACCGGCGTGCTCAGCAATCCAGCCCCGATGGCGGCGTCACCGATGATGAGCGCTGCCACAAGGCTCACCGAGTGGCCCAGCGTCTGGGGCATCCGAAGCCCGGCCTCCCGGATGATCTCCAACAAGATGATGACCAGCAGCATCTCGGCAAAGAGCGGCAGAGGCGTCGCCTTTTCTGCCGCCGCGATTTTGAATAATAACTGCGGTGGGATGAGCTCGGGCAGATAGACCGCCAGACAGACAAAAACGCCCGGCAGAAAGATGCTGAGATAAAATGAGCCATATTTCAGGACACGCAGGAACGACGAAAAAACTGCTGTGGTGGCATAGTCGTCGAGGCAGTCGAAGTTCTCGCAGAAAAGGGACGGCAGCACCAGCGCCGAGGGGCTGCCGTTGACAAGGATGATGATTTTCCCCTCACAGAGCTTTGCGGCGGCGGAAGCCGGGCGCTCGGTATAGCTCACTGGGGCAAACAGCCGCCACCTGGCCGGGAAAAGCCACGGTACAAAGTAGCTGGAATCCAGCAGGCCCTCCGGCTTTGCCTCCTGGAGCGTCCGGCGCACCCGCGCCACCGCCGTCTTGCTGGCCTTGTCTTTGCAGTAGCAGATGGCATATTCGGTCTTCATGGCACAGTCAGCCTGTGCGGTCTCCATCACGAGAGTGTCGGTACGGATGAGGCGGCGCAGTAAACTCAGGTTGACCCGCAGCAGGTCGGCAAAGCCCTCCCGGGAACCACGGAGGTTTCCTTCCCCGGAGGGCTCTTCCACCGAGCGCGATTTCAGCCCCTGCGCCGAGAAGGCGATGCCCTTTTTACACCCGTCCAGCAGAAGCACGGCCATGCCGGCGGTCATGCGGCGGATGAGGTCGTCCATGTCCTTGACCGGGCCGTCCTCGGCGGGCAGACCAGAGTGATGCATCAGAAGCTCATACACCTGCGTACCGCTGTGAGGCATCCGCTCCGGCTCGAGGCTGGGCGTATGCCGGGTAGCGGCGTCCAGTAAAAGCGACCAGAGTGACTCGAGGCTGGCCATATTGTCGAAAAGGACGATGGCCCCCGGGCAGTGATAAAGCTCAATGCGCTTGGCATAAAAATCCGCCGAAGCGCCAAACCTAGCGTTGAGCGCCGCCAGATTTTTTTCCAGCGACGAGGAAAGCTGCAGCATACGGTATCCCCCTTTGCCTGCCAGTATTCCCTCGCCGGCGGCGCTTATTCAACCCACAAGGAGGGCCTTCTCGTGAAGCTTCTGATTTTCCGTACTCTGCTCATCTATCTCTGCGTTCTGTTCGCCATGCGGCTGATGGGCAAGCGTCAGCTGGGCGAACTGCAGCCCGAAGAGCTGGTATCCACCATCCTCATTTCAAATCTGGCGTCCATCTCCATCGAGTCGGAAGAAGTGCCGGTGACGGCCAGCCTCATTCCCCTCTTCCTCATCGCGGCTTTGGAGCTGCTGGGGTCGGCGCTGAGCTTCCGCAGCCAGAAATTTTTCAACCTGATGTCGGGCCGCCCCAAGACGGTCATCTTAGACGGACAAATCGACCAGAACGCTCTGCGCACTCTCCGGCTGACGACTGCTGATTTGATGGAAGCGCTGCGTGGCAAAAACATCTTCGATCCCCGGGACGTCTCCTACGCCGTAGTGGAGACGAATGGCAGTCTTTCGGCGGCACTGCGCCCCGAAAAAGAGGCCGCTACCCTCGCCGACTTACAGCTGAAAGTGGAGCACAGCCATGCGACCATCCCTTTCGTGCTGGATGGGCAGGTGCTCGAGGAAAATCTGCACTGGTGCGGCAAAGACCGGGATTGGCTCGAACGGACGGCGCAGGCCAACACCCTGCTGCCGGAAGAAATCCTGCTTTTAGTGGGCAACGAGACGGAAGACTATTTTCTGCTGAAAAAAGAGAGCCGCCGCAAGGGCAGCTCCTGGTGAGAGGTGTGGGATGAAGCGAATTTATGCGTGTCTGTGCATCGTGGCAGTGCTGCTGGGTGTGGCCTTTTACAGCAGTTGGCGGGTGCAGAAGTTTGCAGAGGATATTTCGGATGACATCGACGACGCGATGGAGGCTATCCGGGACGAGGACCTCCCTTCCGCGCGGCAGGCACTGGCCGAGGGCGCTGAACTCTGCGACAAAATGCGGGAAGGGATGAATCACCTGCTCCGCACACAGGACTTCACGGAACTGGAAGCCGCCCTCCGCGCCGCGGACGGACATCTCGAACTGAGCGCCCCCGAGGAAGCATTTGGGGAACTGCGCCGGGCGCAGGTTCAGGTGGAGACGCTGGAATGGCTGTCGCGGAGGCTTGTATAATTAAATCGTTCAGACGTGATTATATTTCGTGTAATCTATATTATTTGAAATTATGCCGTCTCGTCCCGGCGCAAGATAAGTCTTATAAAAGGGATTTTATCTATAAGGTCATCTGGTGTTTTCATTGCATTATCATTGTTTTGCTCTTCAGCAATTCTATTTGTGCGAAACTACTATTAAGTGTCCCTGGCTATATGAAATCTTATATGCCCCATATTTCAGCGTATCTTCCGAAAGATGCAGACCTTATAGAAAGGGCTATTTTCCCGTGTCCAAGAGGCACAAAAAATCACCCCATCCCCTGCCCTGCGGCAGAGAATGGGGTGCTCGTGCTTTTTACACTTTACTTCTTACGGTCGCCCATCAGCTTTTTCAGCTCATTGAAGAAGCTCTCGACGTCCGCGAACTGCTGATAGACCGAGGCAAAGCGGACATAGGCCACCTCGTCGATTTTCTTCAGTTCCTGCATGGTCAGCTCACCGATGCGCACACTCGTCACCTCGCGGTCATAGGTGCTCATCAGGGTCTGCTCGATGCTGCTGACGGCGCGTTCCAGAGACTCGTAGCTCACCGGACGCTTGGCGCAGGCCCGAAGCATCGCGTTGAGCAGCTTCTGCCGGTCGAACGGCTCACGGGAGTTATCCTTTTTGATGACGATGAGCGGCACCGTTTCCACGACCTCGTAGGTCGTGAACCGCATATGGCAGTTCAGGCACTCCCGGCGGCGACGGATGCGCTCGCTGTCTTCGGTAGGGCGGGAGTCGATGACTTTGGATTCCTCAGCGCCACAATAGGGGCATTTCATGGTCGTTCCTCCTAGATTCAGGACAGATTTGCGTCAGGATAGAAGCTCAGTTTTTCTTTGCGCCCTTGCGCTCACTCCAAGCCACCCATGCGGAAGTGGAGACACACAGCGAAGTATACACGCCGCTGAGCATGCCCATCATCAGGGGGAAGGCAAAGGTGAAGATGCTGTCCAGACCGTACAGCTTGGAGACGATGCACATCACACCCAGAGCCATCACCGTGGTGACGGTGGTGATGATCGTGCGGCGGGCAGACTGGTTGACGGAATGATTGACCAGCTCTTCGAAGCTGGCCTTCTTGCCCAGCAGGCCGCGGTTCTCACGGATACGGTCGTAGACGACGACGGTATCGTTGATGGAGTAGCCGAGGATGGTGAGCATAGCGGCGATGAAGTTGCCGTCCAGCGGGGCGCGCAGCAGCACGAAGGTGCCGAACACCACCATCAGGTCATTGAGCAGGGCCAGAACAGCCATCATGCCGCCGGTGAGGCCGCCGATATTCTTGAAGCGGTAGGCGATGTAGGCGAGGATGAGGACCAGTGCGAACACCACGGCCACCAGACTCTTCTGGAGGAATTTGGTACCCATTGCTGCGCTGACATTGCTCAGAGAGAGCTGTGCAAAGGAGTTATCCGGGCAGCTCTCATTCAGGGAGTCCAGCAGGGTCTGCACTTCGTCGGTGGTGACAGTCTCGGTGCCGGGCATCGAAATTTTCAGGGTCTGCTCCCCTGTCGCGACGTTCTCGCCGGTCTGCAGGGTCAGGCCGTTGCTGCCCAGCGCTTCGGAGGCGGTCTTCTGGACGGCAGACATCTCAAAGCTGTTCTCGTAGCTCAGAGTGATCATCGCACCGCCGGTGAACTCGGTGTCCAGATGGACGCCCAGCACCACAGCGCAGAGGACGATGGCTGCCATCAGGCAGGCGGAAAAGGTCAGGAAGCGCTTGCGCAGGCCGACGAAGTTGACCTGCTTCTTCTCTGCCGGGATCTTGCCGGGAGCATCGGCACCGTAGAGGCGGGGGTCACGCAGAGCCTTGATAGCGGCAGCGCCCCGGATCATGGTACGGGTGGCGAAGATACCGAACACGAAGTTGAGCAGCACGCCGGTGAGCAGCGTGTAACCGAAGGCGTAGATGGTGCCTGCGGTCGAGGGGCCGAAGGCGAAGAAGACGAAGTGCAGGGCCTTGGCGAAGAAGCCGTCAGACGGGCCGAAGGCACCCATCAGCACGATGGCGACGATGACGATGGTCACGTTGCCGTCGATGATGGGAGTCAGGCCGCGGGCGAAGCCGCTCTTGAGGGCGCCGTCGAGGCTCTTGCCGCTGCGCAGCTCTTCCTTGATGCGCTCGGCAGTGATGACGTTGGCGTCAACGCCCATGCCGATGGCGAGGATGATGCCGGCGATGCCGGGCAGGGTCAGGGTGAAGCTCTCAAACACCGGGAAGTAACCGGAGACGAAGGCCAGCGTAGCCGCCACCTGACCAGCCAGAGCGATGCAGGCCAGGAAGCCGGGCAGACGGTACAGAGCCGTCATCAGCACCACGATGAGGGCGAAGGCGATGACGCCGGCCAGCACCATGGCGCTCAGGCTGTTCTCACCCAGACTCGGGCTGATGGTGGAGTAGCTGTCCACCGTCAGCGCAAAGGGCAGAGAGCCGGAGTTGATCTGGCGGGCCATCTTGACGACGTCCTCCTGCGTGAAGGGGTTCGACGCAGAACTGGTGATGATGGCAGAGCCGTCGGTGATGGCGGCGTTGACGCTGGCAGTGCTGACGTTCTCTTCATCCAGCCAGATGCTGATGGTGCCGCCGGTCTGATACAGGCGGGTGGTCGCGTCGCCGAATGCCTTGGCGCCCTCATCGGTAAACTTGAGTGCCACATAGTACTCGGAGCTGCTGCCGTTGACGGGGCCATACTGGGCAGCTGCGCTCTCCACCATCGAGCCATCGAGGACGAGTTCACCGTCTGCACTGCTCCCCTCGCGGAAGGTCAGATAGGCGGTGGTGCCGATCTCCTCAATGGCGGCTTCGGGGTCGAACTCCGTCTCGCCCGACTGCCACGGGAACTCGAGGATGAGGCTGTCGGAGTTATTGTCCACATACAGCTCATAGTCGGTCACGTTGAGGGCGACCAGACGGTTCTCGATGACCAGCTGAGCTGCCTCGAGCTGGTCGTCGGTGGCGTCGTAGCCGTCAGAGGGGACGAAGGTGACGTTGACGCCGCCCTTGATGTCCACACCGAAGCGGATGTCTTTCGCGCCCTTGATGTAGGTGGTGGTCACATCACCGTACTTGACTGCGACGCCAAAGAATGCCGTATAGACGAACGCCGCGATCAAAAGCACAGTGAGGACAAGTTGCCATGCTTTGCCTTTAGTTTTCATATGAATCGGGAAACCTCCAAATATAATAAGAAGCTGTTTTCATAACCATTGCACACCGCCTGAACTGCCTTTTGGCGCACTCTGGCTATGAAAACAACTTCCAAATCCCCGCTGCGCCGTCAGAACGGCAGCACAGCGGGGATCTTGTGCGATGAATCAGGCGTTCTCAGCCAGCAGCTTCTCGACTGCGGCCAGACGGACGCAGACACAGAGCAGGTCGGACGCAGTCTCCACTTCGTCCAGGCTGGGATAAGTGGGCGCGATGCGCAGATGGGCATCGTCCGGGTCCTTGTGATAGGGGTAAGCGGAACCTGCGCCGGTGAGGGTCAGGCCGCAGTCCTTGCACAGCTGGGCCACACGCTTGGCGCAGCCGGGCATGACGTAGAGGCTGATAAAGTAGCCGCCCTTGGGGTTCGTCCAGTGGGCGATGTCTCCGCAGGGAGTCAGCTCCTCGTTGAAGGCCGTCTTGACGGCATCAAAGCAGGGTACCAGACGGCGGCGGTGCTTTGCCATGTGGGCCAGAACGCCTTCCTTGTTCTTGAGGAAGCGGACATGGCGCAGCTGGTTCATCTTATCATAGCTGATGATCATGACCGAGAAGCGCTTGCAGATGTACTTCATCATAGCTTCGCTGCAGGCCAGCGCAGAAACGCCTGCGCCCGGGAAGGTGATCTTGCTGGTAGAGGTGAACATGAAGACGCGGTCCTCAGTGCCGTACTTCTTGCACTCGTTCAGCAGGACAGGAGTCTCGATGATCTCGTCCGTCAGGTGGTGGACGATGTAAGCCTCATCCCAGAAAATTTTGAAGTCGGGAGCGGCGGTCTTCATCTTGGCGAAGCGGTCGATGGTCTCGTCGCTGTAGGTGTAGCCGTCGGGGTTGGAATACTGAGGCACACACCAGATGCCCTTGATGGTATCATCCTCAGCTACCAGCTTCTCAACAACGTCCATATCAGGGCCGGTCGGAGTCATGGGAACGCTGATGAGCTCGAAGCCGAACTCCTCGGTGATGGCGAAGTGGCGGTCATAGCCGGGTACCGGGCAGAGGAACTTGCGCTTCTCTACCTGAGACCAGGGACAGGGAGACTCGGGGAAGCCGAAGCAATAGCCCATAGAGATGAGGTTGTACATGATCTGCAGGCTGGAGTTGCCGCCCACAAAGACTTCCTCAGGCTTGACACCCATCACGTCGCCGAACAGCTCACGGGCCTCGTGCAAACCCTCAAGGTCGCCGTAGTTGCGGGCATCGGTGCCTGCGTCGGTGGTGTAATCGGTCATCTGCAGCAGACCCATTGCCAGGTCCATCTGGTGAGGGCCGGGCTTGCCGCGGGCCATATTCAGCTTCAGGCCCATTGCCTGAAATTTCTTGTACTTTTCTTCCAGAGCTGCCTTCTCAGCAGTCAGTTCGTCGCGGGTCATCTCAAAATAATTTGCCATAACACACACTCCTTTATCGTACTTTCTGTTTCCCACAAAATGTCCGGCGCTGTCATCCGCAGAGCAGTCCCATGCCAGTGGGCCGTCCCGGTATTCCCCTTGCAATTCCAGACTTTTATAGTTTACTACAATTTGGTCTCGGAAACAAGTCAGATGGCACAAAAAAGCCCCGCCAAAAAGCAAAAAGCTTTCAGCGGGGCTGCTCTTCCCTGCTGTGCGCTGACGCTCAGCTCAGGGAAGTCTGACTCTTATAGCGCTTGCGCACCGCACCATACTCCATGTGCGCTTCGCCGCCCTCCACGGTGTCCTCGTCGATGGTGACGCGGATGATGGTGGGGTCGTTCGGCACATCGTACATGATGGGCATGAGGATGTTCTCCATCACGCTGCGCAGGCCGCGGGCGCCGGTCTTGCGCTCAATGGTCTTGCGGGCGATGGCATGGAGGGCCTCGTCGGTGATGTCCAGCTCCACATTGTCCATCGACAGCAGTTCTTTATACTGCTTGACCAGACTGTTGCGGGGCTCCTTCAGCACGCGCACCAGTGCATCCTCGTCCAGGTCGTCCAGCACGGTGATGACCGGCAGACGGCCGATAAGCTCGGGGATGAGGCCGAACTTGACGAGGTCGTGGGGTTCGACCTTCCGCAGCAGGGCCTTTTCAGCCTCGCTGGAGTTATCCTTCAGCGCACTGCCAAAGCCCAGTGCGGACTTGTCGGTGCGGCGGAGGATATACTTATCCAGACCGTCGAACGCACCGCCGCAGATGAAGAGGATGTTGGTGGTGTCGATTTGGATGAACTCCTGCTGGGGGTGCTTGCGGCCGCCCTGCGGGGGGACATTGCTGACGGTGCCTTCCAAGATCTTCAGCAGAGCCTGCTGCACACCTTCACCGCCCACGTCGCGGGTGATGGAGGGATTCTCACTCTTGCGGGTGATCTTGTCGATCTCATCAATATAGATGATGCCGATCTGAGCCTTCTGGACGTCGAAGTCTGCGGCCTGAATGAGCTTGAGCAGGATGTTCTCGACGTCCTCGCCCACATAGCCGGCCTCCGTCAGGGTGGTGGCGTCTGCGATGGCGAAGGGAACGCCCAGCATCTTGGCCAGCGTCTGGGCCAGCAGGGTCTTGCCGACACCAGAGGGTCCCAGCAGCAGGACGTTGGACTTCTGCAGTTCAACGTCTGCGCCCTTGCCGCTCAGGATGCGCTTATAGTGGTTGTAGACCGAGACGGCCAGCACACGCTTGGCCTCGTCCTGACCGATGACATACTGGTCCAGACCCTCCTTGATCTCTGCGGGGGTCTTGATGTTGATGGCGAGATCATCTGCGGGCTGGATACGCGCCCGGCTGGCGCTGCCGCGGCTGGGGCGGGAGCTGTTGCTGCCCGGATGATCCGGCTTGTCCGAGAGCAGGTCGGCGCAGAGGCCGATGCATTCGCTGCAGATGTTCACGCCGGGGCCGATGATCATCCGCTCCACTTCGTCCTGATGTTTGCCGCAAAAGCTGCAGACCAGATCCTTTTCGTTTTTATCTCTGCCGGAATTGTTATTAGCCATAACCGTTTTTCCTTATCCTGGGTGTATTGCTTTCTGCCGCTCAGCGGTGGGTGATGACCTCATCAATGAGGCCGTATTCTTTGGCCTCCTGCGCAGAAAGGAAGTTGTCGCGCTCGGTATCCTGCTCCACCTTTTCCAGCGGCTGGCCGGTGTACTCGCTGAGCAGCCGGTTCATCTTGGCGCGGGTGCGGATGATATGGTCCGCGTGGATCTTGATGTCAGTAGCCTGTCCGGACAGACCGCCGCCCTGACCGCCTGCAATCAGCGGCTGGTGGATCATGATCTCAGCGTTGGGCAGAGCGAAGCGCTTGCCCTTGGTGCCGCTGGCCAGCAGGAATGCGCCCATTGAGGCAGCCATGCCCATGCAGATGGTGGAGACATCGCACTTGATATACTGGATGGTATCGTGGATAGCCATACCTGCGCTGATGGAGCCGCCGGGGCTGTTGATATACAGGCTGATGTCCTTATCGGGGTCCTGCCCTTCCAGATACAGCAGCTGTGCCACGACAAGGCTGGCAGAGGTGTCGTTGACATCCTCGCTCAGCACAATGATGCGGTCGTTCAGCAGACGGGAGAAAATATCGTAGGAACGCTCCCCGTGCGCCGACTGCTCGACAACGTAAGGAACAAAACTCATAGGGTTCGCCTCCTGAATAAAAATTATTGTATTTGCAAAATTGACCGATACGGCAAGCGCACATGGGCCGTAGCCGTATCGGTCAATTTCAACAACCTTAGCTTACAGAGCCGGGATTACTCCCTGCCCTGTGTGACCTTGTGCGCCAGAATTACTGAGCGTCCTCGGTCTTCTCGGCCTCAGCGGCCTTCTCCACGACGTTAGCGTGGCTCTTGATGAAGTCGATCGCCTTGTTGATGGCCAGGTCGTGCTTCACCTCATCGACATTGATGAGCTCGCGGACCTTGTCCTCTTCCATCTTGTACTGGTCAGCGATGCGCTTGACCTCTGCGTTCAGCTCGTCCTCAGAAGCCTCGATGTTCTCGGCAGCTGCGACAGCCTCCAGAGCCAGACGGATCTTGACCTGCTTCTCAGCCTGAGGCATGAAGGAAGCACGGAACTGGTCGACGGACTGGCCCATATACTTCAGGTAGTCCTCGAGGCGCAGGCCCTGCTGCTCCATGCGGAAAGCAAAGTCGTTGACCAGCTCGTCCATGCGGACATCGTACATAGCCTGGGGGATCTCAGCCTCCATGCCGTCGATGACCTGATCGACCAGAGCGTTCTCGACAGCCAGGTCATCCTGCTTGTTCAGCTGCTCCTGATTGTTCTTGCGGATGGAAGCCTTGAACTCGTCCAGAGTGTCGTACTCGGAGCAGTCCTTAGCCAGCTCGTCGTCCAGAGCGGGCAGCTCCTTGTACTTGACCTCGTGCAGCTTGATCTTGAAGACAGCGGGCTTGCCAGCCAGCTCAGCAGCCTGGTACTGCTCGGGGAAGGTGACGTTGACGTCGAACTCCTCGCCAGCAGCGTGGCCGACGATCTGGTCCTCGAAGCCGGGGATGAAGCTGCCGCTGCCCAGGGTCAGGCTGTAGTGCTCAGCCTTGCCGCCCTCGAATGCGACGCCATCCACAAAGCCCTCGAAGTCGATGTCCACGATGTCGCCGTTCTCAGCAGCACCCTCGCGGGTCAGCTCACGGGCGTTGCGCTCCTGCACACGCTTCAGCTCGGCCTCAACAGCCTCGTCAGAAACAGTATGGACAGTCTTCTCAACGGTCAGACCATTGTATGCGCCGATCTTGACTTCGGGCTTGACAGCGACCTTGACGGTCAGGGTAGCGCCCTCAGCCTCGCTGGCAGAGTCAACGCTGACCTCAGGACGGCCGACCGGCTCGATGCCGGCAGCCTTGACAGCCTCTTCGTAAGCTGCGGGGAACAGCTCGTTGATGGCGTCGTAGGTAAAGACATCAGCACCGTACATCTTCTCGATGAGAGCCTTGGGAGCCTTGCCCTTGCGGAAGCCCTGAACAGGGTACTTCTTACCCTCCTTCTTGAAAACATCGGCAACTGCAGCCTTGAAAGCCTCAGCGTCGATGGAGAACTGCAGCTCTGCCATGCTCTTCTCGAGCTTTTCGCACTTGATGAAATTCATTTGTGTATCCTCCACTCAAATATTCTATTGCGTTGGGGCAGCGGGAAAACTGCCGCCTGCAACCGCGCACCGCGTCCTTGCTGTTTGCGAAATGCGGGGACGCGCGCGCTCAAATTGGGTGCAACAATCGCGTCACAACTTATTATAGCACGGTCGTGATAGAATTGCCACCCCAAATTTTGACTTTTTGTCATTTCTGCTGTTTTGGTCTCTGCCTCAGTTAATGCGGTAGGGGCAGAACCGCAGACCATCAGCGCTGACAAGCTTGTAGCGGATGCCGTCCACATCGCCCTGCACCGCATAGCGGATGGCATTGCCGTGCAGATGGCCATAGTAGCAGGTCCTGATGCCGTAGGCTCTCAGCGTCGCCACGATCTCGGGGGCGCTGGTGCCGGTGTAGACCGGCGGGTAATGCAGGAATACCAGCTTTTCCAGCCCGGGTTCTGCGGCGTCGAGGCTCATCTTCAAGCGGCCTATCTCCCGATTCATCACCTTTTCGTCGTGAGGCTCCCCCACATCGAACAGCCAGCCCCGGGTGCCGCAGATGGCGTAGCCCTCCACAGAGTAGGAGTTGTTGTGCAGGATGTGGAGCGTATCGAAGCCCTCGGCTTTCAGGTAGGCGTTCATCTTGTTGGCGGTGGTCCACCAATAGTCGTGATTGCCCTTCATGATGAGCTTCTGGCCGGGCAGCTGCTGCAGAAATTCGAAATCCCTGCGGGTATCGGTGAGACGCATGGCCCAGCTGATGTCGCCTGCAAGGACAATGGTATCCTCGGGCTTTACGAGCTTGCGCCAGTTGGCCTCCAGCCGTTCCACATAGCCGTTCCAGCCGGGGAAAACGTCCATCGGCTTGGAGCCGCCCAGGGAAAGGTGGGTATCGCCAAGCACAAAAAGTGCCATAGTTTATTTACTCCTGTTCTGGTTTTCGTCATGCCTGACAGCTCAGTGCCACCTCCGCGATCTGAGCCGGGTCGATGACGGTGCTGAACCGCTCGGCCTTCTGCCGCAGGACGGCAAGACTTGCGGGAGCGGTGCGGCCGGTAGCCTCTTCCAGCGCCTGCATGGCCTCGAAGTCGTTCTCCGGGGCAGTGTGGCCCAGAGCTTCCAGCACGCTGCGCGGGAACTTGAAGGGCGAGGCGGTGGAAAGCACCACCATCGGCACGCCGTCCCGTTTCTTCTGAGCGGCAACATGGAAAGCCACCGCCGTATGGGTATCGCAGAGGTAGCCGTCCTTCTCGTAGCGGGCGCGGATCTCCCCTGCCACCTGTTCCTCACTGCTCCAGCCGCAGTCGAAGCTCTCCTGAATGGCCTTCAGCGTCTCGGGACGGACGGTGTAGCGGCCCGTCTCGTTCAGGCTCTTCATCAGGCCGGCCACTTCGGCATCGCTGCCGGTAACGTGGTAGAGCAGGCGCTCAAGGTTCGAGGACACGAGGATGTCCATGCTGGGCGAAGTAGTCTTATAGAACTCCCGCTTTGCAGTGTAAGTGCCGGTGGAGAGGAAGTCGGTCAGGACGTTGTTCTGGTTGGAGGCGCAGACCAGCTTGCCGACGGGCAGGCCCATCTGCTTTGCATAGTAGCCGGCCAGAATATCGCCGAAGTTGCCGGTGGGGACACAGAAATCGACCTTGTCGCCAAAGCTGATCTTTCCCGCCTTGAGCAGCTGGGCATAAGCGGCGAAGTAATAGACGATCTGCGGCACGAGGCGGCCCCAGTTGATGGAATTGGCACTGGAAAGGCGGATGTTCCGCTCGGCCAGTCTGGCCGCAATGGCTTTATCACCGAAGACCTTCTTCACGCCGGTCTGGGCGTCGTCGAAATTGCCGCGCACAGCATAAACGGCGACATTTGCACCCTCCTGCGTGGCCATCTGCAGACGCTGGATCTCGCTGGTGCCGCCCGTGGGGTAGAACACGGCGATCTCGACGCCCGGGATGTCGTGGTAGCCGTCCAGTGCGGCCTTGCCGGTGTCGCCGCTGGTCGCCACGAGGATGAGGGTCTTTTCGGTGCGGGAGAGGTTCTTCTTTGCCTCCACGAGGAGTTTCGGCATCAGCTGAAGGGCATAATCCTTGAAGGCGCAGGTCGGGCCGTGCCACAGCTCAAGGGCATAGGTATCGCCCTCCACCGGGGCCAGATAACCGGCCTTGCCGCCAAAGGCCTCACCATAAGTCGTGCGAGCAGCCTCAGCGAGGAAGTCTTTCGAGTAGTCGGTCAGATATTCGCTGACGACGGCAGCGGCCAGCTCCGGATAATCCAGCTGGCACAATGCCTCCACGTCCACCTGCGGAAAACTTTCCGGGACGAACAGGCCGCCCTCATCCGACAGGCCCTGTGCGATCGCCTGAGAGGCGGTCACAATGCGGGAATGGTCTCTCGTGCTGAAAAATTTCATCGTTATCGCTCCTTTTTGCCAGAAGGCCCATCACTTGGCCTCGTCGTGCGGCAGCGGCCCAGAGCCTTTTTCTGCCTTTTCCCACCGGCACTTCCTGCTATTTCGCGCAAAAAGCACCCTTTATAATATGTACCATCCAGCGCCCGCTGTCAAGAGGGACGACTTCGGCCACGTCGAAACGCACCGGCTCGTCGCTCTGATGGGTGCTTTGGAGATACCATGCGGCGGATGCGATGATACGGCGCTGCTTGGCGGCGTTGACCGCCGCAGCGGGGGTATCCAGAGAGTCTTTGGCGCGGGTCTTTACCTCGCAAAACACCAGTGTTCCGTCCGGTTCCCGCAGGATGAGGTCTATCTCCCCCATCCGGGTGTGATAATTGTGGGTGATGAGGGCCGTGCCCTGTTTCTCGTAGAAACGCGCGGCGGCTGCTTCTCCCCTGCGGCCTGTCTCGGCCCGGTCCATCACTTGCCCTCGGGCCAGTAGCCCTGCTTTTTGAGGAAACTGCGGCGGTAGAACGGCTGAATGCCGTACTGGGCAATGAGCTCGTAGTGGAGCTTGGTGCCGTAGCCCTTGTGCTTTGCCAGCTGATACTGGGGATACTGCTTGTCCAGCTCCAGCATATAGCGGTCACGGCTGACTTTGGCCAGAATGGACGCTGCGCCGATGCTGGCGCTGGTGGCGTCGCCCTTCACCACCGGCTGTGCGGGCATGGTCAGCCCGGCCGGGATGCGGTTGCCGTCCACAAGGACGAGGTTCGGCACGATGTCCAGCCCCTCCACGGCCTGACGCATCCCGCCCATGGTGGCATTCAGGATATTGTCGCGGTCGATGATGTCGGGGCCGACGAAGACGATCTTGTAAGCCAATGCCTTTTCAACGATTTGGTCGAAAAGAGCCTCCCGCTTTTTCTCGCTCAGCTTCTTGGAGTCGTTGATGCCGTAGACCGGAGCCTCGGGGTCAAGGATGCAGGCGGCCACACAGACCGGGCCGCACAGCGGGCCGCGGCCTGCCTCGTCTACGCCCGCAAAACAGCCGTACTGCGCCCGGATGTCGGCATCGTAGGCGTAGAGCGGCGCGGAGATCTCCTCATCCGTCCGGCGCTTCATTCCTCGTCCTCCTCGGCAAAGTCGGCCATGTCGTCCCGCTGCGGCGGGCGTTCGAGGGAGATGCGGCCCCACTTGCAGGCGCGGAACTCATCCACCAGCATCACGGCACAGCGCTCGGTGTTCACCTCGCCGCCCCGCACCAGCAGACCGCGCTTGCGGCCGATGGCCTCCATCAGCTCGTAGGGCGGCAGAGCCAGCGTCTCGGCGTCCAGCTTGTAGCGCTGGGCCACGAGGTCGGGATAGTTGCGGCGCACCTCATCCAAAAGGTTCATGGCCAGCTCCTCGACATCAAGGATGTCATCCTTGATGGAGCCGATGAAGGCCAGATTCGAGGCGATGGTCTTGGAATCAAACTTCTTCCAGAGCACACCGGGCATATCCAGCAGGTCGAACTTTTCGGTGCTGACCCACTGCTTGCCCTTGGTCACGCCGGGACGGTCAGCCGCCTTGGCGCGGGCAGAGCCTGCGAAGGTATTGATGAAGGTGGATTTGCCCACATTAGGGATGCCGCAGAGCATGACCTGCGTCTTGGCACCGGCCATGCCGCGGTTCTGGCGGCGTGCCAGCAGGCCGGACAGTTCCTTTTCGATCGCGGCCTTGACGGCGTTCGTGCCGCCTTTCTGCTTGGCGCTGATGGCGACACAGCCCGCGTCCGCCTCGTGGAAGTAGCGTATCCACTCTTCCGTCACGGCGGGGTCAGCGAGGTCCGCTTTATTCAACGCATAGAGCTTGGGCTTGCGGGCCGTGATGCGCTCGATCTCCGGGTTGAGGCTGGACAGCGGGATGCGGGCGTCCAGCAGTACAAGGCTGGCGTCAACATGCTGGATCTCCTGCTCCATCATCCGCAGAGTCTTGGCCATATGGCCCGGGAACCACTGGATGGCATATTGGTTTGCAAACCGGGTGTCCTGATTGTTCATTTTACTACTCCAAAATCCGAAAAGGGCAAAAAGCAGAGCAGCACTTTGCCCAGTATATCCTGTTCGTCGATGCAGCCGACATAGCTCGAGCGGCTGTCCAGCGAGGCGTTGCGGTTGTCTCCCATCACGAACACCGTCCCCTCAGGCACAGTGTACGGGAACTCCACATCATAGCCCAGATAGGTCGGCTCTGCGATGTAATCCTCTTCCAGCACCTTTCCATTGACCTCTACCGTTCCGGTGGCATAGTCGATGGAGATGGTGTCGCCGCCTTTGGCGATGACACGTTTGACCAGGGGGCGGCCATAGCTGGTGTAGCTGTCCACGATGACCACATCGCCCCGCTGAGGCTCATAGCCTGCGCCCCAGACGACGAGTTTATCGCCGTTTTCCAGCGTAGGCACCATCGACTCGCCGTCCACCTGAATGATACGGAAGAAAAAGGAAAACACCAGCACCAGCACCAGCGCCGCCGAAATAAGCGCTTCGTACCATTCCAGCAGGCCCTGACCACGGACAGCAGGCTGTGACTGTTCCATATCCGATGCACCTCTTTATCCGGGCTTCTGCCCGTTTTTATTTTCTCTGTCTCTGCTCCAAAAGCGCCGTATAACAGAAAAAAGGGGACAAACGAGTTGTCCCCTTTTCTCCCGCTTTGAAACGGGGAATCATCAAATATCGCTCTTGACCTTGGCAGCCTTGCCGGTACGACCACGCAGGTAGAACAGCTTTGCGCGGCGGACCTTGCCCTTACGGACAACAGTGACCTTCTCGACGAAGGGGCTGTTGATGGGGAAGACACGCTCGATGCCGACGCCGTAGGAAACGCGGCGAACGGTAAAGGTCTCTGCGACGCCGCCGTGCTTCTTAGCAATGACGGTACCCTCGAAAGCCTGGATACGCTCGCGCTCGCCTTCCTTGATACGAACATCAACGCGGACGGTATCGCCGACGTTGAACTGGGGCTTCTCAGCCTTGATGCTGCCTTCAGAAATAATCTTCAGTGCGTCCATTTTGAATTCCTCCATTTGTTTTTAGACGTTCATACACGGCGAACTGCCGTCAGAGGACCGCCCGTTTAATGATATGTGTCATTAACCCCGCTGTGGTCTCAGCGGACACTAACGCCTTAATAGGATAGCACAAACCGCCCGTAAAAGCAAGCGTTTCGAGCAAATTTATGCAAAAATTTTCGCACTGGCTTTGATAGACCGTTCTTACTCGAACTTCTGCTTGTCTGCCGTCAGAAATTCGGTGCGCAGGATAGAGGCGGTTGCCGCCGGGACGCTGAATTTTGCTTCCAGCGCCGCCGTCAGCAGCGAGGGGTTCAGGTTCAGGTCCTGCGAGGCAGGCAGGCAGACCGCAAAGCTTACGCTCTCCCCTTCCGTCTCAAGCTCGAGAGTGGGGACATACTCCTTCATCTCGACCATCCTGACGCCGCGCTTGCTCTTTTTCTCCACCGGCACGCTGTCGAGGGCATTGTACTGCGCAAGCTTTTCCGCGGCGTCCGCCGGGTAGCGGATGCGGTAGCAGGCGTAAGCGATGGCGTCGGCCTTCATCTTCACCGGTTCCACGCGGTAGACCTCGATTCCGGCAGGCATGATAGCGTTCAGCGCCGTCTGCCACTGGGCAAAATCGGGGTTTTCGGCCTCGGTCTTGACATCCACGCACTCGCACTGGCTCTCCTGCCCCAGCGAGAGCGGGCAGGCAAAAGTCATATAGATGTGGGGATTAAAGCCCAGCGTATGCCATACCGGCAGGCCGCTGCGCTTGAGCACCCGCTGCATCACCCGCTGCATATCCAGCAGGGAGATGTAGGAAGCTTCGTTCATCTTCTTAAACGAGATCCTTACTGTAATCAAAGCACGGTCCTCCTAACAGATGGTTTGCGCCGCAGCCGTGGCAGGCACGGTTGCAGGGCTGAGTGGTCTGAGCCGCGAGGGCCTTGTTGTACTCCCGCACCAGATATTCGTGGGTGACGCCGTAGTCCATGTGGCTCCACGGGGTCACTTCGTCCAGACCGATCGCGCGCTGGCAGTAGAACTTGGGGTCAATGCCCATGTCCTCGAAGACCTGCATCCAGGTGTCGTACTTGAAGCACTCTTCCCAGCCGTCAAAATAGCAGCCGCGCTTGTAGGCCTCGAGGATGACGGGAGCCAAGCGGCGGTCGCCCTTGGCAAAGACGCCCTCGAGGAAGCTGGTGGTGCTGTCGTGGTAGTTGACCTTGATTTTGCGGCTGTGGACGCTTTCGAGCAGGTGCTTCTGCTTGGCCTGCAGCATCTCTTCGGTATCCATCGGGACGAACTGGAAAGGGGTGTGGGGCTTCGGCACGAAGCAGGCGCAGCTGATGGTCACCTGCACGCCGCGGCCCTTGGCGTGCTTGGGATTGGAGTAGAACAAATCGACCACTTTCTGAGCGGTCTCGGCGATGCCCTCGATGTCCTCCATCGTCTCGGTGGGAAGGCCCATCATGAAGTAGAGCTTGACGGAGGTGTAGCCGTTGGCAAAGGCCAGCGAGCAGGTCTTTTCGATTTCGTCCCAGGTGACGTTCTTATTGATGACGTCGCGCAGGCGCTGGGTCCCGGCCTCAGCGGCAAAGGTCAGGCCGCTCTTGCGCACCTTGGTGGTTTTTTCAATGAGGCTCTGGGAGAAGTTGTCCATCCGCAGAGAGGGCAGCGACAGGCTGACGTGCTCTTTCGGCGCCCACTCGTTCAAATCGTCCAGCAGCTCTTCGAGCTGGCTGTGGTCAGAGGTGGACAGGCTGGAAAGGCTCAGCTCCTCGTAGCCGGTGTTGGCGCAGAGGTCCTGTGCAGCCTTGTTCAGCAGGCTGGCGTCGCGCTGGCGCATGGGGCGGTAGAGGAAGCCTGCCTGACAGAACCGACAGCCGCGCACACAGCCGCGCAGCACCTCGACGCTGGCGCGGTCCTGGATGGCACCCACCATCGGGACGACGAAGTTGGTCGGGGGCGCAAAGTCGTTCAGGTTCTTGATGATGGCCTTGGTGATGACCGCCGGGATGCCCGGCTCGTTGGGAGTGATGGACTTAACGCGGCCATCGTCGTAGTATTCGATGTCGTAGAAAGCCGGGATATAGACGCCAGGGATCCTGGCAATGCGGAGCAGCAGCTCTTTTTTGGAGACGCCGCCCTCTTTCTTGGCCTTTTCGATTTCGGCGCAGATGCCGGGCAGCTGGTTTTCGCCCTCACCCAGCTGGACGACGTCGAAGAAGTCGGCGATGGGCTCGGAGTTGCAGGCACAGGGGCCGCCCGCCACGATGAGGGGCCAGCTCTCGTCGCGGTCTTTCGAGTAGAACGGGATGCCCGCCAGATCCAGCATTGCGAGGATGTTGGTGTAGGACAGCTCATATTGGAGCGTAAAGCCCACAGCGTCGAAAGCCGTGAGGGGGTCTTTGCTCTCCATCGTGTAGAGGGGCAGGCTCAGGCGCTCCATCTCAGCCTTCATATCCAGCCACGGCATAAAGGCGCGCTCACACCACCAGTTTTCGTGGCTGTTCAGCAGCTCGTAGAGGATTTTTTCGCCCAGAAAGGACATGCCCACTTCGTAGGTGTCCGGGAAGCAGAACGCGAAGCGGACGTCTACCTCGTCTTTATTTTTATAGACGCTGCCCGGTTCGCCGCCGGTGTAACGGCCCGGCTTCTGCACCCGGGACAGCGCTTCTTTCAGTTTCGGATCAAACATCAAGTTCCTCCATTTAACAACACGGATTGCATATTTATATATTTTACCCTATTTGGGTGAAGATTGCAACAGACATCTCAGCATTTGAGCTCCATCCAGCGGTGGGATAGGCAGAAGGTTGAACGCCCCGGTGAGCAGATTGGCCGCAAGGAACGCACTGCCCCGGATAGTTGCACACTGCTCCATCCTCATTGCCCAGATGGCGGCCAAGAGGCCATTCATGCCCGGCCCGGCGGCAGCGAGCAGAAAGGTCTGCCCCCGGGTGAGGGTCTGACCCCATGTCCGCATACAGAAACCGGTCATGGTCACTTCGATGACGGGAAAGCGCCGGAACAGGAGCAGACAGACGAAGATATGACCCATTTCGTGGAGGACAGCGGCACACAGACCGATGCGCAGGAAGCCGCTGGCATCGAACCAGAGCAGCAGATACAGCGCCCCGCAGAGCAGCAGCGGGTCACGGAACACCAGCGGCCCCAGCCGGACGAGCCGCCTCATGGCAGGCCCAGCAGAGCCCCCGCATCATAGCGGACGCCCTGTTCCAGAAGCTCAAAATGAAGGTGCGCCCCGGTGGAGTGGCCCGTCTCCCCCGCTGTCCCCAGCGGCTGACCTGCCTGCACCACCTCTCCGGCCCGAACGAAGAGGTATTGCAGATGGGCGTAAAGCGTCTCCTGCCCGCCGCTGTGGCTCAGGCAGAGGTAGTTGCCGTAGGTCGCGCTCCGCCGGGCGGCAGTGACGACGCCATCCATCGCGGCCAGCACCAGCGTACCTTCCGAACAGGCGAGGTCCGTGCCGCGATGGAACGCCTCTTCGCCGGTGATGGGGTCGGTGCGCCAGCCGTAGGCGTCCGAGACCCGCCATGCCGTCGTACCCAGCGGGAACCAGGCCGTCTGCGTGGGCCTTACCCGTTTCAGCGAACAGCCCTCAGGCGCGGCTTTTGCGGCACAGGCCCGCAGAGCGGCCACGCAGAACAGGACAGCGCAGAACACCGCAAAAATCACCCATCCTTTTGTTTTATGCTGTCTTGTCCCCATCGGCGTCCCTCCTGTTTCCTGTACTGTATGCGGCAGGACAATATAAAATGCCGCCGGCCTTGCGGGCCAGCGGCATCGGGGATTATTTCAGGAAATGCTCGAGCAGGCGGCTCAGCAGACCGGTGCGTCGGGGGCGGCTCTCGGTGACGACGATGGGCATCGGGGCGGGAGCGGCCTTTTCCGGCTGTGCTGGCTGTTTTTCCGGTTCTACGGGTTGAGGTACTGCCTTTGCCGGTACGGCAGGCTTTTCCGGAGCCTTGACGGGCTGGGGCTTCGGCGTCTCGACGACAGAGGCCGGTGCAGGCGCTTTGTCGCGGGCCGTCCAGTCGTCGCGGAGAAGGTCGTACATTCCCATCTGGCTGTTCACCAGCGGCTCGCCGGGGGCGGGCTTGACTTTTTGGTAGCTGCCGTCCGGCTGCATCTCGCGGGCGTTGACGTTGTCGCTGAGCTGGAGGCGGAGGATGCTGTCGAGTTTCTCCTTCAGGACGGGGTCTTCCACCCGGACGCCGACTTCCACGCGGCACTCGGTGTTGCGGGTGAGAAAGTCGCCGGATGCGATATAGATGCGGGTGTTCACGCCGTCATAGAAGCTGTAGATTCGGCCATGCTCGAGGTAGCGGCCCACGAGGCTGCGGATGTGGAGGTTTTCGGTCTTGCCCGGCACACCGGCACGGACGCAGCAGATGCCGCGGACGATCATATCGATGCGGACACCGGCACAGCTGGCTTCCTCAAGCTTTAAGATGATGTCACGGTCAGAGATGGAGTTGTTCTTCAAAATCATGGAAGCCGGGCGGCCCAGACGGGCAGCGTTGATGACCCGGTCCATCTCATCCAGCAGCACGCTCTTGAAGCGGAGGGGTGCTACCAGCATCTTTTCGCTTTCTTCCGTCAGTTTCTGCACGGCAAGGTTCTGGAAGACGTTGGACGCTTCCTCGCCGATGCCGAGGTCGGCGGTGATGAAGGAGTAGTCGGTATAAAGCTCACTGGTCTTCTCGTTGTAGTTGCCGGTACCGATCTGGGTGATGTAGGAGTAGCCGTGGGCGCTCTTTTTGGTGATGAGAGTCAGCTTGGAGTGGACTTTGTAGTCGTCAAAGCCATAGATGACCGTACATCCGGCCTCTTCAAGGTGCTTCGACCAGTCGATATTGTTCTGTTCGTCAAAGCGGGCGCGCAGCTCCACCAGCGCCACGACTTCCTTGCCGTTCTCAGCGGCTTCCACGAGGGCCTGTACGATTTGAGATTCACGGGCCATGCGGTAGAGCGTCATCTTGATGGAGATGACGTCGGGGTCCTGCGCGGCCTTTTTCAGCATCGCAATAAAGGGGCGGATGGACTGGTACGGGTAACTCAACAACACATCGTGCTTTTCCACCTCGGCGGCAAGGTCATAGTCCTGCGGGGGCAGCATAGGCCGGGCAGGCGTATAGAACAGCTCGGGGTGGCCGTCGGACTCCATGCGGGAGGTGAGCTTGTAGAAGAAACTCAGGTCAAGAGGACCCTTCTGGACGAAGACCCGCTTGTGGGTCAGCTCAAGACGGCTGCAGAGCAGCTGAGCGACCTGCGGTGCGGCGGGGATGACCTGCAGACGGACGGCGGCCAGCTTGCGGCGGCGCTTGAGCAGATCGGCCATGATCTCGCGGTAGTCGATGTCATGGTCCATCATGCCCTCTTTCACGTCGATGTCGGCGTTGCGGGTGACCCGGAAGAGGCACTTTTCCTGCACGTTCTCCTTGCCGAAGATGAGGGCCGCATAATGGAGCACCAGCTCCTCCGTCAGGGCAAAGCAGGTCTCATTGTCCTTCCGGACGAAATGCATCCGCTCCATCTGGCTTGAGATGGGTACGATGCCGAGGGTATGCTCCGAGGTGTGTTTTTCGTGAAGGAGGACGCCAAGATAGATCTCCTTATTGCGCAGGAACGGGAACGGGTGGCGGCTGTCCACGATCTGGGGGCTGAGGATGGGGAAAAGCTCGCTCTGGAAATACTTTTTCCAGAAGTGCTCGTCTTCTTTGCTCAGCTTGTCGAAATCCACCTTGCGGTAGCCGCAGGCAGCCAGATTTTCCAGCGCTTTGGCGTAGTATTTGTCGCAGTCCTCCTGGAGCTGAGCGGTCTTGGGCATGATGGCGGCAAGCTGCTCTTCCGCCGTCATGTTCGTCTTGTTTTCCCGCTTTTCCTTCTTGCCGCGCATGAGGTTGGCGCGCTCCTGGAGCGAGCCGACGCGCACCATGAAGAACTCGTCCAGATTAGAGCCGTAGATGGCCAGAAACCTGAGCTGTTCGGCCAGCGGGACATTTTTATCCTTGCCCAGCACCAGCACGCGGCGGTTGAAGTCCAGCCAGCTCAATTCCCGGTTGATAAAAATGCTCTCTTCACTCATGATAACTCCTTTTTCCCGAGAAGGTCTCCCCTCTCAGCTCACATAGGCGAGGCCCTGCCATTCGTCTATCATATCCTGCGTAACGCCCGGCACCTGTGCCACCTCATCGAGGCTCTGGAACCGGCCATGGGCAAGACGATATTCCAGAATGGCTCTCGCTTTCTTCTCCCCGAGGCCGGGCAGTGTGGTCATAGCGTCCACCCCGGCGGTGTTGAGGTCCACACGGAAGGACTCCCGCAGAGGCTCGACCACCGCTGACGAAGCCTGCGCCGGGGATGGCGGCACGGCATACCAGAACGCCAGACTGACAATGCAGACCGTCGCTGCTGCCGCCAGTGCCAGAAAGCGGCGCTCACCAAGGCTTAACATAGTTTCTCTCATTGTACTCGAAATCCTTCCAAAAAGAAAGTCTCCTGCGGAAAATTTGCAGGAGACTTTACACAATCTTTACGATGCGGCTTCGGCACTTCGCACAAGGCCATAGAAAAACTCTGCGGCTGCACCGGTGTCGTGGTCGGTCAGGGTCGTCTGGCTGGCAGCAAGGCGCAGCTCCACCGGGGCATCTGCCGGAACGACGCTCTGCTTGGCCTGACGGACCAGCTCGAGCATCTGGCTGCACCCGGCGGCGACGGTGAGCTGGTCAGCCGTGCAGTTGACGGGCAGACAGACCGCGCCCAGCATCGCTTCCGCCGAGACGGCACCCGGTGTCAGCACTATGACATCCATGCCGGTGCGCTCCGAGCGCAGCATGGCGGCATTGTCCCCCAGCGCCTTTTCCAGAAGGGCCTGAATGGGCAGCTGCTGACGGTCCTGATAGAGCAGGATGCGCAGCACGTCCTCGCCCTTGACGTCGGCGGGACTGCACAGCGTAAAGGGGGTGAACTCCCGGCGCAGATGGCGCTCGAGGGCGGTGCTCATCCGCAGCACACGGGTAGAGCCGTCGGCCATCTGCAGCGCAATGCCGAGGCCCACAGCTGCGGGCAGCTTTTTGAAGATGGATTCCTCACAGCCCGCGAAGCTGCACAGCGGCTGGCCGCTGCCCTCCGAGAACCGGTAGGCCAGCGTACCGCCGCAGGTGAGCGCGGGCGCAGCAAGGCGCAGTCCACCCAGCACGGCGCGGACGGCCCGGGGCGAACGCTGGCTGAAGACCGTCAGCCTGCCGCCCCGACTGGAAAACAGCTGGAGCACATCCCGCACGACCTGCGGCATGTTGCCGTCACCGGCCAAAAGGAGATGGTCCAGATCGCAGAGTACGAGCGTAGAATCGAGAAGTTTCGTCATACAGTCCCCCTCCTGAGCGATGCAATAAAGTGGGTGAAATACTCCGGAAGCTCCGAGTCGAAGCGGAGATGTTCCCCTGTGATGGGGTGGATGAAGCCCAATGTCTTTGCGTGGAGACACTGGCCGTGGAGCCTGGTGATGCAGTTGTGGGGGCCATACACCGGGTCGCCCGCCACGGGATGCTGGATGGACGCCATGTGGACGCGGATCTGATGGGTGCGGCCCGTCTTGAGGCGGCATTCCAGCAGGGTGAAGCCGCCGAAGCGCTCCAGCACCTTATAGCCGGTGTAGGCATACTTGGTGTGGGGCTCGCTGGCCGGGTAGACCGCCATCTTCTTGCGGTCGGTCTTTGAGCGGCCCAGATTTGCTTCCACAAAGCCCTCGTCCTGCGCAAAGCCGCCGTAGACAACGGTCTGGTAGGCGCGCTCCACGCTGTGAACCGCCATCTGCTGGGACAGGCCGATGTGGGTGGCGTCATCTTTCGCCACCACCAGCAGGCCGCTGGTGTCCTTGTCGATGCGGTGGACGATGCCGGGGCGTATCTCACCGCCGATGCCCGAGAGGCTGCCCTTGCAGTGCCAGAGCAAGGCGTTCACCAGCGTGCCGTCCGGGTTGCCCGGGGCCGGGTGGACGACCATGCCCTTGGGCTTGTTCACCACCAGAAGGTGGTCGTCCTCGTACACGATGTCCAGCGGGATGTCCTGCGGCACAGCCTCGATAGGCTTTGCGTCAGGAATTTCCAGCAGGATGGTGTCCCCCGCCTTGAGTTTGAGGCTCTTGGCGATGCTTTTGCCGTTGCAGAGCACATGACCGTCAGCCACGAGGCCTTGCAGCGCACTGCGGGAAAGGCCGGTGTCCTCTCCGCTGAGGAAGCGGTCGATGCGCTGGCCTGCGGCCTCCGCTTCCACGATAAATTCACGCTGTTCCATGGTTTACCGCTCCTTCGAGGGCTTATCTTCCACTTCTTCCAGCAGGATGACCAGCACCCAGAGCGCTACACCGACGCAGACGAGGATGTCGGCAAAGTTGAAGACTGCAAAGTCGATGAACAGCGGGTTGATGTAGTCCACGACCTCACCGTTCAGCACACGGTCAATGAGGTTTCCGATGCCGCCGGCCAGCACGAGGATGAAAGCAATCTGCTGCAGGAGCTTGCCGCGGCTGCGGAAGAACAGCAGGTAAGCCACGAGCAGCAGCGCGGCGCTGGTAGCGAGGATAAGGAAAAGCTGCTTTCCGCTCAGCAGGCTGAACGCCATGCCCTGATTGAGCACGAAGCGCAGCTCCACCACATGCGGGATGACGGTAATAGCCTCCACAGGGGCCAGATACTGGGTAGCCCAGAGCTTGATGGCCTGGTCGATGCCCACCAGCGCGGCCACACAGACCAGATTCAGAATGACATATGCCATAGTTTCTCCTGATTTTTTGAAAAAGGCGGCGCCCCCTTTTGCGCCGGGTGCGCCGCCAGAGATACAAAATGGTTTAGCCCTCCACAACAGCGGCACAGCGTGCGCACAGGGTGGGATGAGCAGCGTGGGTGCCAATGTCTGCGGAGTACTTCCAGCAGCGCTCGCACTTGTCGCCGGTAGCGTGTGCAGCAGCAACGCCCAGACCCTCGACGGCGCTGGCTGCGCCGCCTTCACCCTTGACCAGCTCCACATGGGAGACGATCATCAGGTCGGCCAGCTCGTCCATCGGGATGCTGTTGAGCAGGTCGTAGACGGCGTCATTGCAGTACAGGGTGACGGAAGCCTCGAGAGAAGCGCCGATCTGCTTATCTGCACGGGCCTGCTCGAGGACCTTCTTGACCTCGTCGCGGACAGCGATGAGCTGCGCCCACTTGGCCTTGAAGGCATCGTCAGCTGCGTACTGGCCAGCCTTCGGCATATCCTCGAAGACAACGTACTTATTCATAGCCTCGGTCTTGGGCAGGAAGTCCCAGATCTCCTGGCTGGTGAAGCAGAGGATGGGAGCGATGATCTTGTCCAGAGCGACGAGGATCTTGTACATCGCGGTCTGCGCAGCCTTGCGGCCAGTGCCGTTGGTGCAGTACAGGCGATCCTTGGTGACGTCCAGATAGAAGTTAGACATGGCCACGACGCAGAAGTTGTAGACAGCGTGGTAGACCTTGTTGAAGTCATACACAGCATAGCCAGCGTTGGTGTTGACGATGAGGTCATCCAGCGCAGCCAGAGCCCAACGGTCGATGTCCTGCAGCTGGTCGTCAGCCACACAGTCGGTGTTGGGGTCGAAGCCGTCGAGGTTGCCCAGAATGAAGCGGGCGGTGTTGCGGATCTTGCGGTAGGCCTCGCTCAGCTGCTTGAAGATGTTCTTGCCGGCACGCACATCGACGGTGTAGTCGGAAGAAGCCACCCACAGGCGGATGATGTCTGCGCCGTAATCCTTGATGATCTCGCTGGGCTCGACGCCGTTGCCGGCGCTCTTGTGCATCTGCTTGCCCTGCTCGTCCACGACCCAGCCGTGGCACAGAACGGACTTATAGGGTGCGCAGCCCTTGCTTGCGACACTGGTCAGCAGGCTGGACTGGAACCAGCCGCGGAACTGGTCGCCGCCCTCCATATACATATCGGCCGGGAAGCGCAGCTCGGGGCGCTCTTCCAGAACGGCAGCATGGGTGGAGCCGGAGTCGAACCAGACGTCCATGATGTCGGTGTCCTTCGTCCACTCGGAAGCGCCGCACTTCTCGCAGACTTCACCAGCGGGGATGATCTGCTCAGCGTCGTACTTATACCAGGCGTCGGAACCCTCCTTGCGGAACAGGTCGCTGACGGCCTTGATGGTGGCGTCGGTGATGTGGTAAGCGCCGCACTTCTTGCAGTAGAAGGCCGGGATAGGCACGCCCCAGGTGCGCTGACGGCTGATGCACCAGTCGTTGCGGTCGCGCACCATGCCGTGCATACGGTCATGGCCCCAGTCGGGCATCCAGGTCACGGTGTCGATGGCCTTGTAGACGTCCTCACGGAACTTGGCGATGGAGCAGAACCACTGCTCGGTAGCACGGAAGATAATGGGATTATGGCAGCGCCAGCAGTGCGGATACTGATGCTTGATGTGCAGCTGGCCCATGACAGCGCCGGCGGCGGTCAGGTCGGCCAGAATGGTCTTGTTGGAAGCCCAGACGCGCTGGCCTGCGTACTTGCCGGCCTGCTCGGTCAGATAGCCGCCGTCGTCCACAGGGACGGTAATGGGGATCTGGGGGTACTTCTGGCAGACGTTGAAGTCATCGACGCCGTGGCCGCCGGCGGTGTGGACACAGCCAGAGCCGCTTTCCAGCGTGACGTGGTCGCCGAGGATGACCCAGCCTTCCTTGGGCAGATAGACGTGGTTATAGCGCATCAGCTCGAACTCTGCACCGCTGACAGGCTCACCCACCACCTCATACTCGGTGATGTGGCAGGCATCCATGACGCTCTTGACGAGGTCAGTGGCCATGATGTGGAACTCGTCGCCGATCTTGACGAAGGAGTACTCGAACTGGCCGTTCAGGCAGATAGCCTCGTTGGCGGGCAAGGTCCAGGTGGTGGTGGTCCAGATGACGAAGTAGGTCTTCTCCATCGGGATGCCGTGCTTTGCCAGAACGCCGTTGGGGTCCTGAGAGACGTGGAAACGGACGAAGATAGAGTCGCACTCGTCCTCGCCATACTCGATCTCGGCCTCAGCCAGAGCGGTGCGGCAGTCGGGGCACCAGTAGACAGGCTTCAGACCCTTGTAGATATAGCCCTTCTTGGCCATCTCACCGAAGATCTCGATCTGACGGGCCTCAAACTCGGGCTTGAGGGTCAGATAGGGATGCTCAAAATCGCCGATAACGCCCAGACGCTTGAACTGGTCGCTCATGATGTCGATGTGCTCGGTGGCGAACTTCTCGCAGATCTGGCGCAGCTCGAGCTTGGAGATGTCCTTCTTCTTCTCGCCGACGGAGGACAGGGCCTTCAGCTCAATGGGCAGGCCGTGGGTATCAAAGCCGGGTACATAGGGAGCCTGGAAGCCCTCCATGTTCTTCTCACGGATGATGATGTCCTTGATGATCTTGTTCAGCGCGGTACCCATGTGGATATTGCCGTTGGCATACGGAGGGCCATCGTGCAGGATGAACTGAGGTTTGCCCTCGTTGTGCTTCATGAGCTGGTTGTACAGGTCGTTGTCGTCCCAATCCTTGAGCATGACCGGTTCCTTCTTGGGCAGGCCGGCGCGCATCTCAAACAGGGTCTTGGGCAGGTTCAGAGTACTGTCGTACTGAGACTTATTCTTAGCCACTGGTTTTACACTCTCCTCTATTGGTTTTGCAATCGCAAACAGCGCAGCTACGCGCTTATTTTATCAAAACAGCTTTACGGCAAACAAATGATGCCTTGCTGTCGATGCTTAGGGAATTATTCGCTGAAGTTCACGCCCTGAAAGGCAGCGTTGGGGTCTGCCGGGGGCGGGTCGAGCTTGAGCTGAGATTCGTCCTTCTCCCAGAAGTCCTCGCTGGCCTTCTCGGGGGCGGCGTCTTCCGTCTCGGCAGCGTCCGCAGCGGGTGCTGCTTCCTCGGTGGTATCGGCATCCTCGGTTTCGGGCAGCTCAGCCTCGGCATCCTGTGCGGGGGCCTCCTCCTTCTGCTGGAACTCCGGCAGACGGCTCAGGGACTCCACATGGGTGCGGTAAAGGTTCAGCACGTCGGACTTGAAACGGGTGACCTCGAGACGAACGCGGTCATACTCGCGCTCTTCGGCCAGCTTTTTGTCGTTGGCCTCGCTGATGATCTCGTCGGCGCGGTCGCTGGCCTTCTGCAGCAGCTCGTTGGCATCCCGGATGATGTCGTCGCCGCGCAGATTTGCACGGTGCAGGATGTCTTCGGCCTTCTGGTTGGCCTCGCGGATGACGTTTTCGCCCATGCGCTGCGCATTGATGAGGGCACTCTTGAGCATATCGCCGTCGGCCTCATAGCTCTGCATATTGCGGCGCAGGGTCTCGTTCTCGGCAGTCAGGTCGGCCACCTGCTTGCGCAGGGCCTCCATCTGCTCCGCATCCTGCTCGAGCTGCTGCTCTACCTTATCCAGAAAGTGGTCAACATCCTCGGTACGGTAGCCGCGGAGGTTCTTTTCGAATTGGACAGAGCGCACGTCCTGCGGTGTCAGCATAATGATCTCCTCCATTTTATCCAGTCGTCCTTCTCAATATTGGAAGAACTCAATGATTTGTCGGTCTTTTTTGCTCTTGCCCGGCAGGGCTGTGAGGCGGAAGCGCCCTTTGCCCCGCACTGTGAACACGTCAGATTCGTATACCGGCGCATGGGCGCTGGAAACGGGCAGATGGTTGATCTCTACCCTTCCCGCTGCCACAAGCTCTGCGGCCATGCCCCGGCTGCACCGCAGCATGGCGGCAAGTACGGCATCCAGACGCAGCGACGATACGGTCGCGGTCTGTAACCGGCGCTCTGCCTGCGCAAACTCCGGTACTTCGTCCAGCGCCAGCTGCTGAGCCGTCACCTCGGTGCGGCCCACACTGCGCAGCTCCTGACAGATAAGGGCTGCAGCAGGCTCCAGCGCGAACAGATAAGCGATACCCGGCTCCTCCGGCGGCAGGACGATGTCGCCCAGCGCCTCACGGCGAAGCTCAAGTCCCATCAGACTGCCCAGATAATCCTTATGGACGGGCAGCTGCGCCCCGGCCAGCGCACGGCACCTGAGCCGGACGCAGCAGACAGGGCTTGCAGGGTAACAGTCTTCCGGCTCGAGGCAGAGCACCCGGCGCTCGGCGTCGGGCCAGCCGCCCTCGAAGCGGCAGCTTTCCTCCGGCGCACCGGCACGGTTGAGTGCCGCCTGCGCCAGCTGCTGTTCCCTGTCGCTCAGAAACGCCGAATAACGGGCGATGCCCCGGCCAAAAGCGGCGCGGGCCAGGTCCTCGACATGACGCATGAGGAAGCGTTCCTCATCGTTCTGCGCCGGGACGAAGCCCCGCACGGTACTTTGCTGAGTATCAATAGAACGCGCCATTGTTCTCCAGCTCGTCCAGCAGGTCGCCCATGATGTCTACATTGTAGGGAGTAATGATGAAGGTGCTGTTGGCCACCCGCTTGATCTGGCCGTTGTTGGCGTAGGCCACACCGGAGAGGAAGTCCACCAGACGGCGGGAAACTTCCTTGTTGGTGGATTCCAGATTCAGCACGACGGTGCGCTTGTTGTTCAGGTGGTCTGCAATGGTGCTGGCATCCTCGAAGTGCTCGGGCTTGACCAGAACGACCTTGAGCTGGGTGGTAGCATGGATGTTGACCACCTTGCCGTTCCGCTTGGGGGCTGCGCCCTCTTCGGGCTCGTCCTCTTCCTCGTCGCCTGCGACACCGAGACCGCTGTTGTTATTCACCATCTGAGGACCGTCGTCCATGTACTGATCGTCGTAATCGTCCTCACTGCCGAAAAGCCCTTTTTTCAGGCTGTCCACAAAAGACATAGAAACTTGCTCCTTTCATTCGGGCAGCTCACGCTGCCTGGCACCCCTTTGTGAAAAAGAGTTGCTAATAGCTTTTTCTATTATCTGATTTTTTGCGTCAGATGTCAATAACTACAAAAGCTTTCCATCATACAAATTTTGTCCGGAGACGATGATCTCATCGTAAAGGCGGACTTCGCTGACGGTTTTTGTCTTATCCGAGCTGCTGGGCATGACGATGCGGTACTCGCCGTCCGTCACCAGCGGATGGTCATTATCCACGGGGTCGATCTTGCAGAAACGGGCAAGATTGCCGTATTTGACATAAACGCCCGGGATGTAGTTCTCGCCCTGCGTCTCAGACTCGGTGCCGTCCTCTTTCAGATAGTGGATGGCCTCGATGGGGACGCGCAGGCCGGTGGTCTCGCCCACGATGATCTGGGCGCTGGCCCGGTTGAGCCGCAGCACATCGCCGTTGATGATCTCGCAGGTGATGACGAAGCGGGCCAGACCGGTCGCTTCGTCGATGGTCACCTCGGAGACGGAGGCTTTGAGGGGCGTTTCCATCTGGCCGGGGAACTTTATCTTCACCGAGCGGGTCAGGGGCTTGCCGTTGTCGCCCAGCAGCTTCTCCCCTTCCTTGGCCGAACAGAGGCCGACATACCGCCACGCAAAGCCCGAGACGATCTTGCCCGCGCAGCCGTCCAGCGGCAGCTCGGGGCCAGAATTCAGATCTGCCTGCAGGTCGGTGGTGTTCAGCGCGAGGATGTCGTCTGCCCCGGCGTTGAGCCGCCCGGTGGCAGAGCTGCGGATGAAGTAACCCGTCTGAGGGGCGGTGATCTGGGTCGGCTCTCCCAGCTGGGCCTGCACCTGCGCCGACTGCTCAGTGAGGGAGGCGATCTGGGCCGAGAAGTCCGAGACTTCACCCGTGATGACCCAGAGCTTGTTCTGAGCGAGGATGTAGTTTTCTTCGCCCTGGGCTGTCTCGTCGTAGGCAGAGCTGTCCAGCGCATCCATCATATCATAAAGCGCGGAAGCCCGCTCTTTTTTCAGAGAATCCAGCTGGGTGGCGGTGGTATTCTGAGAGCGCTGCAGAAGCTCGATCTGGTCGTTCAGGCTCGTGAGCTGCTGGCGGAGGCCCGCCTGTTCCGGGCTGCTGTAGATCTCCGCTACTGCAGCCCCCGCCGAGACGCGCTCGCCGTCGGCCGCGAGATAGCCCAGCGTTCCGCCGCCGGGAACATAGGCCTCATCGAAGAGGAGAACTCCGTCGGCGTCCACCGTATCCGCCACGGTGGCAAGAAGTGCCGTCTCGTAGGTATTGGGCGGGAAGAGTACCTGCAGGGCCTGATAGCCCACATAGATGCCTGCCAGCACCACGACGGCGATGACGAAGCCTGCCAGCTTGCCCAAAGCGCTGGACGCGCTGGGATCAGAGCGTGGTCTATCCATCATAAAAGGTCACCCTTTCGCTAAAAATTCTTGGGTCAGCTGCACAGCCCGGGCTGTAACGTCCGGCGCAGAGGCGTCCAGCCAGACCACGCCGTCCATATGGCGGAACCAGGTCAGCTGGCGCTTGGCGTAGTTGCGGGAGGCCTGCTTGAGCTTTTCGGTGCAGGCATCCAGCGTGGCCGTCCCCTCAAAATAAGGAAAGAATTCCTTGTAGCCGATGGCCTGCGCTGCCGTGCGGTAGGTCTGGCGGTGGTCATAGACCAGCTTTGCCTCATCGAGAAGGTCGGCGTCCAGCATCTTGTCCACCCGCAGGTCGATACGGCGGTAGAGCTGGGTGCGATCGGGAAAGTCCAGACCCAGCACCAGCGAACGATAGGGCCGCTCCGGCGGGAGTGACTGGGCTTTCTGCTCGCTCAGACGCTTGCCGGTGGCCCGGAAATGTTCCAGCGCCCGCAGGACCCGCACCTGATTGTTCGGATGGATGGCGGCGGCGGCTTCCGGGTCGGCAGTCTGCAGCTCTTTGTACATGGCCTCCGGACCTTTTTCAGCCAGCTCAGCGGCCAGCTGTTCCCGCAGGCCGTCCGGCGTCTTCTCGGCGGCGAAGCGGACACCGTACAAAAAGCTCTGGACATAGAGGCCCGTGCCGCCCACGAGGATGGGCAGACGGCCCCGGGCGGAAATGTCCGCCTCGAGCGTTCCGGCCAACGTCACGAAATCTGCCACGCTGAAGGGCTCATCCGGCTCCAGAATATCCACCGCATGGTGCGGGATACCGTGGGTCTCATCAGGCGCGACCTTCGCCGTACCGACGTCTAATCCTTTATATATCTGCATCGAGTCGGCGCTGATGACTTCGCCCTCGAAAGCTTCGGCCAGCGCCACGCCGAGAGCGGTCTTGCCGGTGGCAGTGGGGCCGACGACGGCCAGCACCGGATGCTTCTGATTTTTATCACACGATTCGGCCAAACTGCTTTTCCAGCTCCTTTCGGGTGAGTTTGAGAACGCAGGGGCGCCCATGGGGGCAGAAGGGCGGCACTTCGCCGGAGAGAATTTTTTCGGCCAGCGCCATCAGCTCCTGCGGCGAGGTGTGGTCGCCCGCCTTGATGGCGGCACGGCAGGAGATGGAATGGAGCACCCACTCTGTCCGCTCGTTCAACGCGTCGCGGCTGCCGTGGGCCAGCTTTGCCGCCAGCTCGACCAACAAATCTTCGGCACTGCTCTGCTCCACATCAGCGGGGACCGAGCGCAGGCAGACCGAGCTGCCGCCAAAATCGCTCACCTCGAGACCGGCGCTTTCCAGCAGGTCGAGGTTGGCCAGCAGAGCGGTCTTTTCCTCGGCGGAGAGCTCCACCACCAGCGGCTCCAGGAGAAGCTGACTGGGGACATCTCCGTAGTGGGCGGCCAGTTTCTCGAAGAGCTGGCGCTCATGGGCGGCGTGCTTGTCAATGATGCAGATCTCGTCGCCCCGCTCCGCGAGGATATAGGTGCGGAAGATCTCGCCCACATACCGCAGAGGCTCCGGGCCATCCTGAACGTCAAAGCCCAGCTGCTCCGGGGCTGCGCTCTGCTGAGGTTCATCCGAAGCCTCCGGCAGCGGCGGACGCTCCGGTTCATCCGGGGCAGGCTCCCACGCGGCCATATGATCGCGGGTGACATCCGGCAGGTCGATGTCTGCCTCGATGTCCAGCTGTGACTCACTGGATGCAGCCCGGAAGGGCGGCGGCTCAAGGACACTTTCCTTCTGCGGCGGCTCAGGACTGTGAAGGGCAGCGTTCATCGGAAGAGGCTCGAAGGCCGCAACCGTTGTCCATGTGTGTTCTGATGCCGGCGCAGCCTTTTCCGGGGCTTTTACGGGCAGCGGGAGGATGTCCCGCTCCGAGGCAGAAGGCTGTGTCGTGCGGGGTGTCACAGACGCTGCCGGTGCCGCTGGGCGGAGAGGTTTTTCCTCCGGGTGCGGCAGGCTTCCCGGCTCTGCCTGACCCGAAATCACCGCTGAAAGTCCTGTAAAGTTATTGTTCTTTACAGGACTTTCTTCTTTATTTTCGCTGTTTTCATATTTGTTGGATACATTATTCTCTTTCTCACTGTCAAAGACGAACTGTCTCTCCCCTGTACCAGGCTGGCTCAGCGCCAGCTTGACAGCATGGTAGACGAGGTCGAAGATGTCGTTTTCCCGGGCAAAGCGGACTTCTGTTTTTGCCGGATGGACGTTGACATCCACAAGGTCGGCGGGCATCTCAAGAAGCAAGATTCCTCCAGGAAACTTGCCCTGCATCGTGGTACCCTTGAACGCCATCTCCATGCCCGCCATCATGGTGCGGTTGCGGACATAGCGGCCATTGATATAGAAATACTGCATACTGCGGCTGGCGCGGCAGCTGCGGGGCTGGGTGATGAGCCCCCAGACCCGGTAAACACCCTCACGGTTATCAACCTCCACGAGGTCACGGCTGAACTCCCGGCCCAGCACGGCATAAGCCGCGCTGCGGAGCTGGCCGTCACCGGGGGTGACATACTGCAGTTTGCCTTCGCGGATGAACTTGAAGCTCACCTCGGGGTGGCTCAGGGCCACATGGCCCACGATGTCGGCCACGAAAGTACCCTCGCTGGAATCCTTTTTGAGGAATTTCATCCGGGCAGGAGTATTGAAAAAGAGGTCACAGACCCGGATGGTGGTGCCGACGCCTCGCGCACCCGGCTCGATGGGCTGCTCTTCCCCGCCCTCGATACGGTAGAGGGAAGCGCACTCGTCGGCCTCGGTGCGGGTGAGCACTTCGACGCGGGCCACGCTGGCGATAGAGGCCAACGCTTCGCCGCGGAAGCCCAGCGTGTGGATGCTGGTGAGGTCCTCTTCCGTCCGAATCTTGCTGGTGGCATGGCGGATGAAAGCCGTGGGGATGTATTTTGCCTCGATGCCGGTGCCGTTGTCGCTGATTTCAATCAGACGGACGCCGCCCGACTCGATCGAGACGGTGATTTGAGACGCACCGGCGTCGATGGAGTTTTCCAGAAGCTCCTTGACGACCGATGCGGGCCGCTCAACCACCTCACCGGCGGCAATAAGTTCTGCCGTGTGCTTGTCGAGAACGTGTATCTCTGCCATTCGTTTCCCTCCGTTTCAAATAAAATCAGCCATTCAGGCTGCCGCTCAGGGTCTTTTTCAGCTCATACAGGAAGTTCAGTGCCTCAATGGGGGTCAGGGTCTCAACGTCCAATGCCTCGAGCTTTTCCATCATCTCGCTGGGGACTGCAGGCGAAGAATACTCCTGCAGGGCGTCGAAATCCATCTGCTCCACCTTGTTCTTCGGGGCAGACGCTTCCAGAGTGCGCAGCACCTCGTGGGCGCGGCGCGTCACGGTGCCGGGCAGACCGGCCAGCTTCGCCACCTCGATGCCGTAGCTGTCGTCGGCGGGGCCGCGAATGATGCGGCGGAGGAAAGTGATGTCCTCTCCCCTCTTTTTGACCGCGATGTTGTAGTTTTTGACGCCCTCGATGGCCCCTTCCAGGTCAGTCAGCTCGTGGTAATGGGTGGCGAAGAGGGTCTTGCAGCCGAGGCCCTTGGCCGGGTCGGAGATGTGCTCCACGACGGCCCGGGCGATGCTCATGCCGTCGAAAGTAGAGGTGCCGCGGCCAATTTCGTCCAGCACAACGAGGCTCTTGGGGG